>JABLTL010018768.1_pt1 | contig 95958 bp, 79 predicted proteins | sample 7160151 | NCBI WGS metagenome assembly JABLTL01 (sample SAMN14651223, study PRJNA627086) | human gut metagenome | isolation source: feces | host: Homo sapiens | reverse complement strand
GGATATTTATTACATGTTATATCTAAATAATCAGTTATACTTTTTATCATTTTATTCTCCTTTAGCATATTCAAATATTTTTTTAAATTCATTTAATTTCATATTAGCATCCACTTTAAATCTAGCTACTTCATATTTATTATCAAGCCTTGTTGCATAAGTAAAATTACTAAATCCAAATGCCATCTTAATTTTACTATTAGCAGTTGCATTAAGCATTAGCCTGTTATACACACCATATGGATAAGCTAAATAATTAAACTCATACTTTTCATTATTAATAAAATCCTGCTTTAATTCAGCAGCAGTTTTGGTTAAAACAGCTTTTTTCTTACCTGCTAAATAATGTAAATCATAAGTATGGCTTTCTATTTGTAACAAGGATTTATTTTTTCTAAGTTCTAATATTTTATCATAACCAAGTTTCAATCTTTTAGGTTCACTTAGTTTTTCTGTTGTTTCTGGTATATACTTTCCTATCGCAAACATAGTAGCTTTAAAATTATATTTTTCAAGTAATGGTAAAATATTATAATATACCTCACTATCGCCATCATCAATAGTTATTATAAATGTTTTAATTGGAAATTCACATTCTTTATTATACCAACAATAAAATTCATCTAAATCTATAGTTTTCCACCCATTATCATACAAATATTTTAGTTGTTCACCCACAACTGATAAATCATTAACCCACTTATTTTTTGAAAAATATTTCTTCTTAGTTTCACTATCAACTGTTCTATGAAAGGTAATTATCGGTACCTTAATAGCCATTCCAGTTTTGTAAATATCAATGTCCTTTTTTTGATTATTCTTTTTCTCTTCTATAAATTTATTATTTTGTTCCAAGACTTTATTATATTTAATATTTAAATTATCTAATTTAGTATTTAAATCATATATTTTCTTATCAGTATTTTTATAAATTAGCATTACTAGTATTATAAGTAAAACAATAGTAATAGACATTAAAGCCATAATTATTATATTTTTATTGTTTTTTATATTGTTAGTCTTTTTTAATTTATTATTTTTAACATTATATTTCTTCTTATTGTTGATTATTTTATCTTTTTTATTCTTTTTCATGTATTACCTTTTATAAATTATTAGTGTACTCAACACCTAAATTAATATTAATAAAAACTTCTTTTTCTTTTAAATATTTTACCATATTTTTATAACAAAGACAATTATGACAAAATTTAACAAAATTATTTTTGTATAATTAAAAATAGGTATTAAAACATACCTATTTAAGCTTCATAATTTCGTTATACACTCTTTCACAATTCTTAGTATCATAATATTTAAATGTAGAATTAATCACCTTTAAATATTTTTTATCCAATACACAATCATTTTTTATTATTTTAATCAAATTATCTATAAACTTATCATAATCAGTATAGCAAGGTCCAAGTCCCATAGTATCATAGTCAAAATAACCTTTTTGATATACTTGCCCCTCAAAAAACTTTTCTCTATCTTCTTGATAATAGATAACTGGCTTCTTTAAATAACCAAAATCAAAATAAACACTCGAATAATCTGTTACCATTAGTTTAGCTTTGCAAAATTCTTCTTGATAATTTATACTGGCTTTCTCAAATTCTACATATTTATCATTTATATCAAAATCATTAATTTGTGGAACAACATTAGGATGTGGTATAAAACGTATTTTATAACCCTTATCTTCTAATGTTTTAAGTAATCTTTTATCATTAATTATTTTATTTATAAATTTAAAATAATCTGATTCTTTAAAATGTGGATTGTATAATTTATTACCAGTTTTATGATCTACTCCGACTGATAAAGAATTACGCCAAGTAAATGATAACATAATTAAATTTTGTACTTTAACTTCCGATTGTTTTTTTATTAAATTATCAAATCTTGGTAAACCTGTTAACTTAATAACATCTTTATCATAATAATAATTACATTCAAACATTGATTCATACTCAGCAACACTTGATGTAACAAATAAATCTATTCTCTTAGCATTAACATTTAACCATGGACTAAGATCATCTTTTATTATACCATGTTGCAAAAATATATATTTAAATTCATATTGATCCCTAATATAACTACCCATTCTACCAAGCGGATTAAATATATAATTTTCAGCATGTGAAGAAACAATATAATCTGCAATATTAATAATAAACTTATACTTTAGAGATGAGGGATCAATAACCTTACCAATTTTTTTCATTCTATTATAATCAGGACTTGATGATGATATAACAAAATATAAGTTTTTATTTGGAAAATTCTTCTTCAAATATTTAAAGAAATGTTCACCATTATCATCAGCTTTATTAACACGATCAGAAACAAACCATAATTCTCTTATTTTGAAAATTCTAGATATTTTAACAAACAATCTTATTAACAAGCTTTTCAATTTTCTTTTAGATATTAGTTGTTTAATATTACATATTTCATAATAAAAGGATTTAAATAAATTTCTTTTTTGATTATATATTTTTCCACTTTTATGAACTAATGTTCTGCCGTTAGCATGATGATAACTTCTATCAAAAGAGTTAGTAAATATACCACCTATAGTAAATTTAGGAATAACGATAAAATTACCAAAACAAAACTCCAATTTCCAAAATTCATTATTAAATGGTACTTCAAAATTAATTCCAATATAATCATAAATTTTCTTTCCATTAAAAGAAACAAAATTCATTTTTTTACTCAACTCATAATAATTAATTTTAATAGGCTCATCATTATATTTTATTTCAAAATTCATGTTCTTACTTAAATAATTTCTATTTATTGATCCATAAAAAACAATTTTATTTTTTCTAATATAAATCTGATCAATATATAGTAAACTTAAATCATTAATATTAAATTTGTATTCTTTATACATTATTTTATCTTTCAAATATTTAATATCTTTTATTGGATTTTTATTATATTTTAACTCCAATAAAAACATTTTTTCTTCTAAAGAAAAGCTTGAATTTTCTAATATTAATTTATCATCAGTAATTTGTATTAGATTAGATAACAAAGAATTGTAAATTTTCTTTTGATCAATCGTAAGAATTTCCTTATCATAAACAATACGCTTTTTTAAATCTATTAAAAAATTATATTGAATAAACTCTCTCACTTTTTTATATTTGCTTTTTGACTTTTTATATAAATAATCATAAACATTAATTGGTACAGACAAATACCAATTAAGATCAGATTTAAATAAATAACTATTAGATTTTATATTTTTAATATATTTTTGTTTTGATTTCTTTAATAATATAAATTTAGTTTCATCTAAAAACATATCAAGAATAAATTTAACATTATCATAATAATTAAAATCGTAAGAAAACTTATATTTTTTTAACAAACTATACTTAATAAATATAGAATTGAAATTAATCAAAGAATATTGATATTCACTATTAACATTAATCTCTTTATCATTTGAATATTTACACAAATTATCATCGCAAGAAAAAATGTTAAAACTTGAATTATTTATATATGAGTCATAAACTTTCTCATATGTATTAATGTTCCATTCAATATTTAAAGAAGAAAAATTAACTAATTCCCCTTTTACATATTTTAAACCTTCATTTTTAGCATCTGCTAATTTTATGTTTTTTATTTTTTTATAAATTATATTATCTGGATACAATTCTAAATATTTTAAACATATATTATCTAAATCGTTTGAAATACCATTACTAATTAAAATTAGTTGTATATTATCAAATGATATAGACTGATTAATAATAGATGAAATTGTTTTTTCTAAACAATTATCAGCACTATAACAAATTGGAATTATTATAGAAAATTTAATTTTTTTCACTTATACCTCCCCACATTATAAAATATAATGGATATTTTTACCCATAATATCAGATTAAAATATATACTTAAATTAAAATTAAAAAGCATAAATTAAAAAATAATTCATATTTAATAACATCTAATAAATTATTTTGATGGTGTTGGAATTTGATTAATATGATTTTCTGGTTCTTGAAGTCCTAAATCTTTTTTAATTTTTGTTGTTGAAACACCTTCTGTTCTATCTAAATAAACAACTTCACAGTAATCTTTCAAATAATCGAATCTATCACTTCCAGCCCAGTCACTTCCCATAACTACAACATCAACATGATATTCTTTAACATCATTAATTTTTTGTTCCCAATTTTCTTCAGGAATAACTAAATCAACATATCTAACTGCTTCTAACATTTTCTCTCTAGTTTCATAATTATGATAAGCTTTTTTACCCTTAATTTCATTAAACTCATCAGTAGATAATGCCACAATTAAATAGTCCCCTAATGCCTTAGCTCTTTGTAATAATCTTATATGGCCATAATGTAACAAATCAAAAGTACCATATGTTAAAATTCTCTTCATTTTTCCTCCAATACTAATTTAATTATATCATAAATTTCTTTATATTATAAAATATCTTTAAATATTACCCTTATAACTCTTTCACTAGCATTTCCATCATCTAAATAATTATATTTATCATTAAACTTATCATAAGTCTTCTTATACTTAGAAATACTCTTATCAATATTAACAATATAATCTTCTAATTCTTTTTGAGTTTTAGCTATTGGACCAGGTAATTCATCTAATGAAATATAAAAATCTCTTAAATTATTCTTATAATCATCAAAATCATACATATAAAATAATACTGGTCTTTTTAAATTAGCATAATCAAAGAATACGCTTGAGTAGTCAGTAATTAATAAATCACTAACTAAATAAATATCATTAATTTCGTCATAACTAGCAACATTATATACAAATCCTTTATATTTAGATAAATCTATTTTATTTGCTATAAAATAATGTGGTCTAAACAAAATCACATAGTCTTTTGAAAACGTCTTCTTTAAAGAATCAAAATCTATTGCTAAATCATAAGTATAACCAACTCCAGAAGTATGCTGATTATCTCTAAATGTTGGCAAATAACAAATTACTTTTTTATTTTTAGGAATACCAAGTTTTTCTTTTATTTTGTCGATATCTTTTTTATTTTTATTAAATAATGAATCATTTCTAGGGTATCCTTCTTCAATTATAATGTTCTTTTTTCCTAGAGCTACTAAATTAAACGCAGAAGTAAATTTTTCAGTGCAATATTTGCTAGGAGAAATAAAGTAATCAAATTTACTAGCATCTCTATCATTTCTTTTTCTAATTTCATCTATAGTATTTAAGACTGCTCCATTTACTTCAATATCATATCTTAATCTCTTTAATGGAGTCCCATGCCAACATTGAACATAAACTTGTCCTTTTTTCTTTGTTATACATTCATCCATAATTGAATTAACAATCCAATACTTAGAACTAGAAATATATTTATAATAATCCTTAGTATTAGTTTTAACAATCACTAATCTTTTATCTTTTATAACATCATGTTTACTAGGATCATTAAATGCCCATATAAACTTAAAATCCTTAAATTCTTTCATAGTAAGCATTTTTTCATATATTGCTTTTGGAGAACAAGTATAATTTCTTCCATCATAAACTTCAAAAAATATAGTTTTATCATCAACTTTATATTTTAATTTATATTTTAAATAATTTAATTTTTTAAAAAATAGTCTGAAAAATCTTATCATTTTACGAAATACAACATTCTTTTTACAAATGTCTATAATCATTGCTTTTATCTTTTTCATAAGTTCTCCTCTATCAATTTAATTAATTTATTAGTGCTTCCACCATTTAAATTAGTTACATATTTTTTTCTAAATTTTTGAAATGCTTGTTCATTATATTTATTATTATCAAGCATATTAACCATATCTTTTACATTTCTAAATGTACATCCAGGTAATTCTTTAAATAAATCAATATTAATACCATTTTCTTTATTATATTGATCATAATCATAAACATAGAATATAACTTTTTTATTAAGAATACAAGAATCAACTGCTACAGCTGAATAATCAGTTATAACATAATCAGCAACTCTAATAAAATCAAAAGTAGTATATTTATCTCTATCAATACATATTACTTTGTCATCTTTCTTAGCTATATCTTTTGGATGTAAAGATATAATTAAATTATATTTATCACTATCAATATTCTTAATTAATTCATCTGCATTATTTCTTCCATCACTTCTAAATGTTGGAGCATACAATAAATTAATTTTCTTTTTTAATCTTGGATATTCTTTATATATTTGGTTTACAATTTTATCATTTTTTTCAAGTAAGAAATCAATTGTTGGTGTACCTATTTCTAAAACTTTATTAATGTCTACATTAAATGCTTCAGCAAAATATTTATTCATTGCTTTTGATCCGCTAATTACATAATCATAATTATAATGCATACATAACATCTTAGCTATTTTAGGATTTAATCCATCTGGATATCCTATTGTTTGATAGCCAAATTTCTTAATAGCTGCAAGTGAATGCCATAATTGAATAACAGTTGTACCCTTTTTATGTTTTAACAAACTACTAACAATATTATAACCATCTACTATAATTACTTTAGATGTAGCTGCATAAACCATTTGTTTATAAAGATTAAAATAATATTTAATAGTAGAAGATAATTCTTTATTACCTTTTCTATTCTTCTTTTCATTTCTAACAGCCGAATTAACACCAGAAGAAACTTTCTTACATATTACTTTAACATCATAACCATCTTTTGTAAGTTCATCCATTAATCTTTGATAATTATAAGGAACACTATCAAACTGTCTACTTAAGAAAAATACTCTTTTCTTTCTAATAGTAAATAACTTAATAAAGAAATATATAATTCTTAAATGCCATTTAAATATAAATAATAAAAATAATAATAATTTTTCTTTCATAACTCACCTTATATTGTTTTTTAAAACTAAAAGTTTTACTAAAAATTTATTCTTCTTAACGAAACCTTTAAATCCTACAAAGAATTTCGATTTTTTATAATGCTTATAATTACATTTCATATAATCAAAAGATTGATCAACATATTTGTTTAATAATTTTCTATTTTTAGACTTACTAGTAAATCTTAAAGATATATGTTTAAGAGCAACATATTCAATTTGTTCATCTAACTTGTCTTTATATATTGAATCAGCATATTCTTTTAATCTATCTAAAGCTTTAAAAACATCAAACATCTTTTCAGAAAAAGAATTTGTAAGAGATGAAGTGTTACTACAATTATAATTATAGAACACCTCATCTACATATGATATTTTATTTGCCCTTAAATATAATTTATAACAAAATAATAAATCTTCGAAAATTCTTAAATCTTCTTCAAACTCAATACTATATTTATTAATTAATTCCATTGAAAAAATCTTAGACGTAATATAAGGATTTGAATTTAAAAATATATTTTTGGATTCAATAACTGACTTTCCAAATACACTTTTATCCTTAGGATAAATAGAAACAGTTCTATCTATATAACATTTACTATAAGCACATGTAACAATATCACTTTTTTCTTTAATAGCAGTTTTATACAAAGTCTCATACATTTTTTCAGAAACAAAATCATCACTATCTACAAATCCAACATACTTTCCTGTTGCAATTCTTAATCCTTCGTTACGAGCATGAGCCACACCAGAATTTTTTATTTTTTTATATTTAATATTTTTATTATCTCTAATTATTCTTTTAATTATTTTTTCACTATTATCAGTGGAGCCATCATTAATAATTATTAATTCTATATTTTTATAGCTTTGATTTAATATAGAATTAATAGATTTTTCAACATACTTTTCGGTGTTATAAACAGGGATTATAATTGATATTTTCTCATTTTTCATATTTACTCCTACTCTTGCTTTTTAATTATCTCATCATATATTCTCTTACAATTATTATCATCGAAATATTCAAAAAAATTATCTACCCTATCAATATACTTCTTTTCCATTTTACAACCATTTTTAACATATTTAATTAAAACATCAACTGTTTGTTCATAATCATATGTTGCTGGTCCAAATCCCATAGTATCATAGTCAAAATAATCATCTTTTCCAGTATGAATTGAATGAATCAAATGTACATATTTAATATCAAATAAAGAATATATAACAGGCTTTTTTAAATAAGCAAAATCGAAATAAACACTCGAATAATCAGTAATAAGTAATTTCGATTTCTTAAACACTTCTGGATAATCAACATAAACAACTTTTTCTACACAATCATTGTTTATTGTAAAATCTTTAAGTTGTCCTTTAAAAGAAGGATGAATGCAAAATAGAATTTTATAATTATTTTCTTTTAAGCATTTAATTATTCTTTCATCATTAATTAATCCATTATAAAATTTATAATATTCTGTTTCTTTAAATTTTGAATTATATTTTCTATCCTGAGTTCCATTTATTATTCCACCAACCAATGTAGAACGCCAAGTAGGCATTAAAGCAATAATATTTTCAGGTTTTGTTTTATTACTTACTAAATTATCATATCTAGCTAAACCAGTTAATTTCACCGTATTTTCATCAAACAAATAATCCCCATTCACTACTGAATCATATTCTGCCTTAGCTGAACAAATAAATAACGATATATCTTTATAATATTGAGATAACCAACTACTCAAATTTTCCTTAATTATCCCATGTTGTAAAAAGACAAATTTTCTATCTATAAATGGATTAATATATTTTTCTTTAGTACCAAATGGTTTATGAATATAACTATCAATATGTGAAGATATTACAAACTCACTATTCATATATTTTAAATAATAATTTAATGTTTTGAAATGTATTACTTTTCCAACCTTAGATATTTTTTCAATATCATTAGAATTTTTTTTCAATGCAAAATAAACATTATTTTTATCACAATTCTTTTTAATGTATTTAAACATCCATTCACCATTATCGCCTGCCACATCATACCTATCACTAACAATCCAATTTTTATGTTTAGCAAAAGGATATGTTAAAAAATGTAATGTTATCATTCCAAAAGGAAGAATTTCTTTCTTTTTAAATAGAAGTTCTGACATATAGCGAATAAATCTAAATGCTTTTTTATCATTTATCTTAATGGTATTGTTTTCATAACTAACAACATAATTATTTTTCTTAAAATAACTATTTTTTAAAGAATTTAATCTAGCAAACTTAGTAAAATTTAAATTAAGCTTATAATATTTGTTTCTTACTTTTAGAAAAAATTCTATATTTTTTACATTATCTAAATTTAATTCATAATCATAAAAAGGTATTTTATATGAATTATCAAACGAAAATAAATTTTTAGAATCAGACATCTCTTTTCTATTCATTTTTATATATTTATCATCTGCCTTGATAAATACTTCCCAATCACAATTCAAAAAAAGTTTAAAACTTGAGTTAATAATTAAATTATTTTTATGAATATTTAAATTATATATTTCTAATGATAAATTAGAATAATCCAAAATTTTTTTACCATATAAATACAAGCCATTTTCCTTAAAATTTATATCTTTATAAACTGGTGTTTTATACTTAAATTCAATGGCTCTCATATTTTTACTTAAAACAAGTTCATTCGAATAATACCTACTAATTATGATATCATCATCTATTTTTTTATAAAGATTTCTAATTTTTTCAATATATTCACTTTGTTCTTTGTCACTTAAAACATCTAAATTAACATCAAATAGTCTCCACCAAAGATCATATGATACAGAATTTTGATAATGTCTTGAAAGTTTTTTATTTTTATTACAAAGACCTAAAATATATTCAAAAACAAGTTTAGGAGTATCAACATAAAATGTTTTTTTCTTTCTTGATGTTTGAATGGCAGAAGTTTCTTCTTGTCTTTTTCTATAAAAATAATACTCATCTGCAATTGCAGCCACTTTACTATTCTTAAATTCCAAATCAGCAATATACTTAACATCCTCTGATATGGCAACTCTAATGTCGAATTGTTGAGATTTAATTAATTCACTTCTAGTTATAATTGTTGGTGAGTGATAAGTAATAATATTTGGTTCTTTTTCTAGGTCTATTATTCTAGTTCCATTTTTAAATTTATAATCCAAGCCATGAAAACCTTTAGCAGCATCAAAAAATTTTATTCTTAAAAAAGCAAAACCAACATCAGGATTTTTTTCAAGTAAGTCAATTGCTCTTTTATACGCATTTTTTGAAACTTTATCATCTGAATCAAGAAATTGTATATATTTTCCAGTAGCAGCATTAATACCATTATTTCTTGCTGAACTAACTCCAGAGTTCTTTTGTTTAATATAAACTACATTATCAGGATACTTTTCTTTATATTTTAAACAAATTTTCTCACTATTATCTGGACTACCATCATTAACTAATATTAATTGAATATTCTTAAATCCTAAAGTTTGAGCAATAACAGATTCTATTGTCTCTTCTAAATATTTCTCAACGTTATATACTGGAACAATAACGCTTATTTTGTATTTATAATCTTCTTTCATCAACGTCTCCTACTTTTGTATTAAAAATCTTAACATTTCTTCTTTATCTTTTTTACCTTCAATAATATCATGAATTAAATTTATTATAGGCATTTTAACTTTTTTACGTCTAACTAATTTGTGAATAGATTTTAACGTATACATACCTTCTACTGTAGTATTTTCTAAATATTTATCTATTTCTTCTTTACTAGCTCCACTACCAATTAAATAACCAAAACTAAAGTTTCTAGAGTTTTTACTAGTACATGTCATAAGAATATCTCCAAACCCAGCAAAAGATAATATTGACTTCTTTTTACCACCTAAAGCATCAATTAATTCTTTTATATCATTCATGCTTTCAGTTAGAAATAATGCTCTTGTTGAATCAGTTACTCCCATACCTTCTAACATACCACTAGCAATAGCCATAACATTCTTAATACTACCACATATTTCTATACCAGTAATATCTCTAGTTCTTCTAAATTTAGTAGTTGAATTTTCAAAGCACTTACGAATAATCATTTCAGTTTTATGACTTTTAGTTGCCATACTAAAACCAATAGGAGCATCTTTAATCATATCGACTGCAAAAGTTGGTCCTGATATAACAGCTACACTATTCTTCAAATATTTAGAAAATACATCATTTAAAAATAAACATGTATTTTGTTGAATACCTTTAGTAGCAATCAACACAGGTTGTTTCTTCTTAATGTATTCAGTAAGTTGTTTTGTAACATCTTCAAACGCAAAAGCTGGAATAGCCATTACTATTAAATCTTTTCCATCAACTGTTTCTTCTAAATTAGTTGTAAATTTTATTTCTTTTGGAATTTTATATCCATTTAATTTTTTACTTGTTCTTGTTTTATCTAAAGCCTTTGCTTCATCTTCACTATGAGTCCACATTTCAACAGTAACATTATTTTTTACTAGAATATGTGAAAGTGCCAAACCAAAAGCACCAGCACCAAGTACACCTACTTTCATCTATTCACCTCTAAAACAATTATAACAAAATTTAACTATATTTCAAAATTTGATGATGAAAAACGTTAATTAATAGTAAATATTAATAAAAATTTACATTATATTAACAAAAAAACTCCAAAATGGAGTTTATTTCTTCTTTCCTTTTTCTTTTGGTTTAGACCAATCAAATACTATATTAGTTTTAAGAACAAAATATAAAACTATAAGCATAAGTATTACATAACAGAATGCTACGATCTTTTTATCACCTAAAACATAGAAAATAGTTGTAACTGAGAACATTATATTAATAGCATATATAACTAGTAATGAACTCTTTTTAGAAAAATGTTTAAGTAATTGATGATGTAAATGTTCTTTATCAGCATGATCAATACTTTGTCCTTTAAGTTTTCTTCTTATAATAGCAAATAATGTATCCATAATTGGAATAGCTAATATTAATAATGGAATAATTAAAGATGTTAGTGTTGTAGTTTTAAATCCAAGTAAGAATATTACTGATATCATAAATCCTAAGAATGTACTTCCAGCATCTCCCTGATATATTCTAGCTGGTGGAAAATTGTGTACTAAATATCCAAGTGTTGAGCCTAACATAATTAGTGAAAGTATTATATCTAAACCACCAAATTTATTTAATATAAATCCTATAATAGCAATAGTTAAAAAATATATTGACGAAATACCAGCACAAAGTCCATCTAATCCATCTATTAAATTAATAGCGTTTATTGTAGCAACTATTATAAGCATAGAAATTAATTCCGGTAAAAAAGGTACTGAACTAAATTTAATAGTTATACCAAACATAGTAACCTTAGTAAGTTCAAGTCCTCCATAAAATACAACTATCGCAGCAACAGTTAATTGAACTAAAACCTTATATTTATTTGGCATTGGTGTTTCACTCTTAGTCATATCATCAAAAAGTCCTAAAAGCATAATTAAAAACGAACCAATAAGAACTGCTATCATCAAGTTATTCTTAGGTGCAAATAACATATATCCAAGTAAAAATGCAAAGAATATTCCAAGTCCTCCCAATAAAGGTACTGGATGTTCTTGAATCTTTCTAGGATCGTTAGGTATATCCAAAATTTTTAAAAATATAGCCACTTTCTTCATCATTTGAACAAATATTAAAGAAGCTAAAAAGCATACTGAAACAATTATAAATATATTATGCCCATTAACATTAAAATCCATAAATTTCAACTCCCTAATAGTTATTATAAACTAATAATCGCATTTTTTTCAATAAAATTAGTAAAATACAAAAAAGAATTGTATATAAATATCACAAATGATAAAATTTAATCATAAGGAGAATAAAAATGGAAGAGAAGAAAAAGTTATACTTTCAAACTATACTGCTAGTTATTTTCGCAGCAATAATTCTACTCGGAGGTATATATATTTATAGAATAAACAATAAGCAAAACGAAGTTATTAAGCCTAATAAAACTAATGAAATACAAACTTTATTTGAAAGTTTTCTAAAGATTGATGCTTCTGCTTATAAAGGAAATATATTAGAATTACTTAACATTGGATATGATAAGAACAAAGACGTAGACTACGAAAATAATATTATAACTAATGTTAAATTTGATGACTATAAAAATGCCATGTTAAATTATGTAACAGAGGAATTCTTCGAAAGAGAATACACAAGTAATATTGGTTTTACTAAAAGTGAAGATGGTTTTGTAATCAAACCAAATAATAGAGACTATGAAATAACTTATAAAGTTACTGGAATAATCGAAAAAGAAGATAACTCTTACATCGCATCAATAACAGAAACTAATGAAAACGACGTAACATACAAAGGTACAAGAGAATTTACTGTTAAAAAGCAAAATGAAAAGTTAGTTATTGATAGTTTCTCAGGTAGTAAAACAAATTCATATGATAATGTTGATACTAAAGATCCATCTATAGAAGATGTAACAAAAATATTTAAAAGATTTTTAGCTATGGACTCTATGGCTCATGTCGATGGAATTTTAGGATACTTAAATATTGGATATGACGAATCAAAAGATAGCTTTGATGAAACAACAGAAATGGTTACAACAAATGTTAAATATAATGACTATAAGAGTGCTATGTTAAATTATGTATCAGAAAGTTTCTTTGAAAAAGAATACACTGAAAATATTGGAATTTCTAAAAATAAAAATGGTATGTTAATTAAAAGTCAAGGCGGTGGTGACTACCCTGATATAGAAATACTCAATGTAACTAAAACTAATGATTTATCATATGAAGCAGAAATTAAAACAAGTTATAGTTATAATGATGAAACAAGTAATGAAACATACAAATTCACATTAAAAGAATATAATGGAAAACTAGTTATAGATGCTTTTTCAGAAAGACAATAATCACTAAAACTAAATAAATCAAAATTATTTAGTTTTTTTATTACCTATTTATGTAAAATTCCTCGTTTTTAATGAAAAATATGTCGTAATTTGTTATAATTATAATGATAATTAAGAATGTAAAGGAGTACACATGAAAAAAAGATATTATATAACTATATTTATTCTACTAACATTTCTTTGTGTACCATTGAATATAAATGCCTCTTTTGATGCAGAGATAAATGGAAACACAGTAAGAATTAGAACAGGACCTGGTACCAATAATTCAGCAATAGTTACAGTAAATGCAGGAACTTCAATTTCAGTAGTTGATAAAACACTATATAGTGGTACTGGTTGTAGTGAAAAATGGTTAAAAGTTATTCATAATGAAAAAACAGGATATGTATGTAGTAAATATGTAACTTTCTTAAATAATACATACACTGGAATAAATGTTATAGATTGGACAGCCAGAGTTACTGGAAACAATGTATCAGTAAGAAAAACTGCCTCTTCAAAAGGAACAGTTATAGAAACTCTAACACTCGGAGCAAATGTAACGATATTAGGTTCTAGTGGAAACTTCTATAAAATCAAATACTATGGTGAAAAAGAAGGATACATAAGCAAAGACTATATTATTAAAAAAAGTGATATAACTGCTACTGATGAAAAATATGCAAAAGAATTAAAAAACAAAGGATTCCCAGATAGTTATATCCCATATTTAACATATCTACATAAAAAATATCCAAACTGGGTATTCAATGCAGATAAAAATAATAGAAGTTTTGTTACTTCAGTAGATAAAGAAGCTGGAAAATGTTATATGCAAACAAAGAATGATAACTATAGAACCTCTTCTACTCCAGCTGAAGGAAAATCGTGGTTCAGAGTTAACAAAGGTGTTATAGCTTTCTATATGGATCCACGAAACTGGCTTACAGAAAATAGAATATTTATGTTTGAAAAATTAGATTATGATAGCAATTTAGATAAAGAATACCCTACTCTTATTAAAGCAATATTTGGAAGTGGCAAACTTGGAGATGATAAATATACAATTCCGATGTACAACGCAGCCAAATCATTAGGTATAAGTCCAATACATGTAGCTAGTAGAATTAGATTAGAAGTTGGAGCTAGTGGAAGCGCATCAACTGATGGTGGAAAATTCACATGGAAAGGTAAAACATATAGTGGATACTATAATTTCTTTAATATAGGAGCTTATGAAACAACAATAGATGGAGTTAAATATTCAGCAGTAACAAGAGGTCTTGCCTACGCTGCTAAACTAATAGGTAGAAATGGAGAGCCATGGAATAACATTGAAACTGCTATTAAAGAAGGAAGTGGCACACTTGCTAAAAACTATGTTACTAGAGGACAACAAACAATATTCTATCAAAAGTTCAACATTGGTCCTAAAGCTGAAAGCCCTTATGCAAATCAATACATGACAAATATTCAAGCACCAGCAACAGAAGGATCTTCATCATATAACTCATATAAAAAAGAAAATTTATTAAATTCAAAATTTACATTCGATATTCCTATATATAAAGATGGTACTCTTCCAGAATACACTTCTCTACCAAAAAGTGGTGACACAAATAATAATTTAGCATCACTAAACGTAGTTGGATATGCACTAACACCATCATTCGATGAAGATATACTTACATACGATGTTTATGTTCCAAAAGAACTAACGACAGCAACAGTAGAAGCTAAAACTCAAAGCGCAAAAGCAACTATATCAGGAACCGGAGAAACAAAACTAGAAGATGATGAAAACGATGTAACAATAACAGTAACTAGCGAAGCTGGCGAAGAAAAGAAATATGTAGTAACAATTAACAAAGTTGAAGACCCTACTACAGTAAGTATGGTACTTGAAAAAAGTAACTTAAATATAAAAAACAATTATATAGTTGGAATTAGGCCAGAAACAAAAGCTAGTGTTATAAAATCATCAATAATTACTTCTGGTGCAAGAAATGTTACAATTAAAAATTCAAAAGGAACAGAAATTAAAGATACAGATATTTTAGGAACAGATTATAAAGTAACAATCTCTACTCTACTTGAGTCCAAAACATTCACACTTGTAGTGAAAGGAGATACTTCAGGAGATGGAAAAGTAACAATACTTGATCTTTTACAAGTAAGAAAACATATTAATGGAGATAACAAATTAAACAATACTAGATTCCTAGCCGGTGATACATCAGGAGATAACAAAATAACAATACTTGATCTTTTACAAGTTAGAAAACATATTAATGGAGATAAAAAATTATAGGAGGAAAAATGAATAAAATATTAAAATCACTATCTATATTGATAGTATCACTACTCTTTACAATAACAGTAGATGCAGCTTCGGCAAATGTAAAAGTAACTACAAATAAAAGTCAAGTTGTAGTTGGAAATACATTCACAGTAACAACAAAAATCTCAGGCTCAGATTTAGGTTCATGGCAATGGACACTTAGCTATGATACAAAAAAATTTAAATTAGTAAGCGGTGGAAATGTTTTCTTCTTTAGTGAATCAGGAGAAAATCAAAAAACAAAAACATGGACGCTAAAGGCAATAGCAAAAGGAAGCGGAAATATAACAGTTAAAGCAGCTGGAGCATTTTCATATAAAAATGAATCAGCAATTAAAGTAACTACTAATTCTAAAACAGTTAAAGTAATAACACAAGCAGAATTAGAAGCAAGTTATTCAAAAGATAACAATCTTAAAAGTTTAAGTATAGATGGTCTAAAGCTAGAACCATCATTCAATAAAGGTACAACTGACTATAAAGTAACTGCTGAAAGCAATACAACTGAAATTAAAATAAATGCTGCCCTATCTGATTCGAAAGCGAGCCTTTCAGGAACTGGAACATTCAAAGTAACTGAAGGAGAAAATAAATTCACTATAACAGTTGAAGCAGAAAATGGCTCCGTAAAAAAATACAACATATTAGTTAATGTAACAGATCCAAATCCAATAACAGCAAAAATAAATGATAAAGACTATACAATTGTTAAAAGAGAAAGTAATCTTACTAAACCAGAAGATTATGAAAAGAAAGAAATAACAATAAATGATCAAAAAGTTCCAGCTTTCTATAATGAAGTAAATAATTTTACTTTAGTTGGACTTAAAAATGCAGAAGGAGATATTTCATTATTCTTATATGATAGTGAAACTAATACATTTAGTGAATATAAAGAAATCAAACTTGATCAGCTTAAACTTTATCCATTATCAATAGATAAAGAAATTGATAATTATAAATTATCTAAAATAACTATAAATGATATTGAATTTGATGCTTTAGTACTAGATAATAGTGATTACGCTATTATACATGCACAAAATATGAATAATGGTACAAATGACTATTACACATATGATAAAAAAACAAATACTGTTATAACTTATACAGATGAAACATTAAAACCATTACAAGAAAAAATAAATAAATATGAAAAAATGATACTTCTTCTTACAGGAGAAACAGTATTAGTATTCTTCATCCTAATATGCATACTTATATCTAAAATAAGACATACTAAAAAAAGAAAAAGATTACATAAAATGATGATGGAACAAAAAGAACTTGAAGAAAGACAAAAAGAAATAAAAGAAAAAGAAGTAGCTGAAAAGATAGAACAAGAAAAAGAATCAAATGAAAGTGAAAACGAAGAAGTAAAAGAAGAATCAAACGAAGAAACAAAAGAAGAAAATAAACCAAAAAGAAAGAAAAAAGATAAAAAGAAAAAATAATTAGAAAGAAGTGTTAAACATGAGAAAGAAAAAAATATTAAAAACATTAGCAACATTATTACTTTTATTAATAGAATTAATTAGTCTTTGCTTCTTCACCTACTCTTTAATACTTTATGAAGGAGTAGAAACATTCTATAGAATATATGGTGTAATCATACTTGTATATTTCTTCTTATTCTTAAGTTATCTACTACTTAGAAGTATAAAGAAAAAAACTATGAAATCATTCGTAATACCAACAGTATTAACAATCTTAATAATCGGAGTTGAATTTGCTGGATATTATTACTTAACTAAAATATATAAATCAATTGATGCATATAGTGATACTAAAAATACTTATTATAGTTCTTTAGTAACATATGATAAATCATTAAATACACAAAAAGATTTAAGAAAGAAAACAATTGGTATAGTAAGTGATTCTAAAGATATCGAAGGAAATATACTTCCTAAAGAATTAATTAAAAAATATAGTTTAGATTCATCAAATACAATAAAAGAATATGATTCAACTATTGAACTATTACACGCCCTATCTAATAAAGAAATAGATGCTGCATTCTTCAGTCGTAACTATGTAGATATGTTCTATAGTCTAGAAGGATATGAAAATATTGAAAGTGATACTAAAGTATTACTAGAAGGTTCTAAAGTATACGAATCAAACGAAGAAAATATTAAAAGTGAAACTGCTTCATTAGATAAGCCATTCACAATGTTATTTATAGGTGTTGACTCATCTAAAGATGGTGTTACTTCTGGTTATAATGGAGACGTTCTTCTACTTGCTACATTTAACCCATCAACTTTAAGAGCAACAATAACTTCAGTACCAAGAGATACTTACATTAAAACAGCGTGTTCAAATGGAAGTTATAGAAGGATAAATACTACTACTTGGGGAAGTTCTTCAACTTGTGCAGTTAAAACAATAGAAAAACTATTTGATGTAGATATTGACTACTATGCTAAAATCAATTTCAAAGGTGTTGTATCTTTAGTAGATGCAGTCGGAGGAATAGATGTTGATGTTCCATATTCATTTTGTGAACAAAACAGTTCAAGAAAATGGGGAAATAATACAATATATGTAAAACAAGGTAAACAACACCTAAATGGTGAACAAGCCCTAGCCCTTGCTAGAAATAGACATGGATGGCCAAAACACTGTAGTGATGAATGGAACAAAGGAAAAAGAAATGATTTTGTCAGAGGCAAAAATCAAATGAAAATCATAATGGGAGTTGCCAACGCTGCTACTAAACTAACAGATCCAAATCAAGCAATTTCAATACTTGAAAAGATTAAACCAAACTTCCAAACAAATATAACTACTAAAGACGTATTATCACTTTATAGCTTAGCTAAATCAATCGTAATAAATGATAGTGCTAACCTAGTTAATCTACAAAGAATGCAACTTAAAACATACAATGTTTGGGGAAAAATATATGAGCCATCATCTAAAGGTTATCCAGCAGTACAAGTTCCATATCAAGGAAGTATAGATGCTATTAAAAAAGAAATAAAAGCTAACCTAGGTAAGTCTAAAATAGACCTTATTAAAACTGCTTCATTTGACTTAAATAAACTATATGAAGATACTTTAATTGGACAAGGTAAATACACTACTCCAACGGTAAATACACTTAAAAATCTATCTAGTTACTCTGTAGCAAATATAAAATCATATGCAAGTAAAAATAAACTTAAACTTAAATTTATAGATTATAGTACAAATAAAGAAGTATCACTAGATAGCTGGGGAGATTATAAATTCCATAGTCAAAAAGAACATGTTGATACAATGATAGATCAATTAAGTAGTTTAACAATATATGTTAAAAAACAAGTAGTTGCACCTGTTACACCAACTGAACCAACAACACCAATAGAACCAGCTACTCCAACTGAACCACAAGCATAGAAAAAGAGTTAAGAATTTCTTAACTCCTTTTATTTTACAAATGTAAATTATTTTTAATTAATTGATTTAATTCAACAGCATATTCCATAGGTAGCTCACTTCTAAATCTATCTAAGAATCCAAGAACTATTAGCTCAGTTGCTTTTTCTTCACTAAGTCCTCTACTCATTAAATAGAAAAGTACTTCATCGCTTATCTTAGAAACAGTTGCTTCGTGTTCAATATTTGATGTTATATTGTTACATGTATTAACAGGTATAGTATCACTCTTAGAAATACCATCTAGTATTAAAGTATCACATTTAACCATGGCTTCACTATTCTCTGCTGTTTTCTTTATATCAACTTTACCTCTATATGTAGAGTTACCACCATTACTAGCTATACTTTTAGATACTATATTACTCTTAGTATTTTTACCTATATGAATCATACGAGCACCAGTATCTTGTATTTGCCCTTCTTTAGCAACTCCAATAGTAATACATGTACCACTTGAGTTATCTCCCTTTAAAACGCAACATGGATACTTCATAGTAACCTTAGAACCAATATTACCATCTATCCATTCCATTAGTCCGCCTTCATCAACTAATGCTCTTTTAGTAACTAAATTATATACATTAGTAGCCCAGTTTTGAATAGTTGAATATCTACATTTACTATTCTTTCCAACATATATTTCTACAACTGCTGCATGAAGTGAAGACTCACTATATGTAGGAGCAGTACATCCTTCAACATAATGAAGGCTTGAGTTATCATCTACTATTATTAAAGTTCTTTCAAATTGACCCATATTCTTACTATTAATTCTAAAATAACTCTGAAGTGGTCTATCTAAATGAGTATTCTTTGGTATATAAATAAAACTACCACCACTAAACACAGCACTATTTAAAGCAGCAAATTTATTTTCATTCATATTAACAATCTTACCAAAATACTTTTCTACTATATCCTTGTGTTCCTTCATCGCAGTTTCAATAGATGTAAATATAACATTCTTACTTTCAAGTTCTTCTATCATATTATGATATATTACTTCACTTTCATATTGTACTCCCATACCACCTAAATGTTTTTCACTCTCAAGTACACCTAAATCATCAAGTTCATCAACAACAGGTTTAAGAACATTATTCCAGTCACTTTCTATTTTCTTATCAGCATCATTACTTTTATAATAAACTATTTTATCATAATCTAATTTAACATCAGGACCAAAAGAAGGATTATCTTGTTTCATAAAGCTTTCGTAGCCTTTAAGTCTAAAGTCACGAATCCAATCTTCTTCTTTTTTTATACTAGAAATCTTAAGTACATTTTCTTTTGTTAAACCTACTATTTCCATACATTCTCTTCTTTCTATTTATCTTCGTATATTTTAATTATATTAATAATTGCTTTACTTGGGAGTAATGCACAATTCTTACGATTAGGTTGTAAATATATTTCATCATATACATTTAACTCTCCAAGTAAATCTTTATCATATTCTTTCTCATTAATCATATTTTGATAATTAGTTATTATTCGTTCTGCTTCACTTATTGTTTTACCAATAACTTTTTTTATCATTATACTAACAGCAGAAGTACATATCGCACATGCTTCTCCATCAAATCTAGCATCCACTATTTTATCATCTACTATCTTTAACATTAAATCTATATTATCTATACATGAATCACTATTAGTATTTTTAAGAATATAACTTTTATCATCTACAAGTCCCCTGTTAACAGGATTTTGATAATTATCAAGTATTATCTCTCTTTTAATTTCTTTATTCATCTATATCACCACATCATATAATTTATCACTATTTTTAAGTGCTTCTACTAATTTATCTACTTCTTCAAATGTATTATAAATATAGAAACTAATTCTACATGTATTTTTAATATCTATTTCATCTTTTAATATCTTAGCACAATGGTTCCCTGCTCTTATAGCTATACCATATGTATTTAGATATATAGACGTATCTTGAGCAAAAACATCTTTTATATTAAATGTAACTATTCCGCTTTCACTATTCTTATTATAGATAATTATATTATCCATATTTTCTATCTTAGATATTAAGTACTTTTTAAGCTCTAATTCATGTTTATGGATATTATCTACACCAATACTAGTTACATAGTTAATTGCTTCTTTAAGACCTATTACTTCAGCTATCGGAGGAGTTCCTGCTTCAAGATTAGTTGGATAATTTTTAAGTACATAACATTTATCACTTTCAAAGCTTTCATTCATCCCTCCACCATACTTAAGTGGTACTAAATCTTTTAAATAGTCACCCTTTCCATATAGAACACCTACTCCAGTTGGACCACACATCTTATGTCCACTAAACGCTAAAAAAGACACATTACTTTTAACAACATCTATATTTATATGAGATACACTTTGAGCAGCATCAACAACAAAATATAAATTATTTTCTTTTGCTACTCCACCAATGCCTTCTATATCACGTACATCTCCTATTACATTGGATACATGAGCTATACTTATTACTTTAGTATTTTTAGTTATTGAAGATTTAACATTCTCTAAAGTTACTTCATGATCTTCATTAAGTGGTATATATTTAACTGTACATTTGCCCATCTTTTCAAGTACAAACCAAGGAAGCACATTAGATGCATGTTCACTCTTAGTAATTAATACTTCATCATCTTTATTAAGTATATTTTTAAAGTATCCAAAAACTATAGTATTCATAGAATCAGTTGTTCCACTAGTAAAAACTATTTCATCACTGTTTTTAGCATGAATAAAATCTTTAACAACATCTCTTGTTTCATCATACTCTTTATTAGTACGAATCGCATTATTATAGTCACCTCTATGTATATTAGAAGTATATTTACTATAGTATTCTACCATCTTATCAATGACACATTTAGGTTTTAATGAAGTAGCACTATTATCAAAATATATTAAATTCTCATCTATTGCTGGAAAATCTTCTCTATTCATACTTCACCTCAAATCTTATCTATTTCTTTTTCTAACTCTTCTATTATTTCTTTCTTTTCACAACCATTAATTAGAAAACTTTTAATTAATAAGTCATAACTTACTTTCTTACTAATACCTCTACTCATTAAATAGAAAAGTATTTCATCTTTAAATTTACCAATATATGCAGAGTGAGAACTTACCACATCGTAATTATCTATTAATAATTTGGGAAGTATAGTACTTTTACCATCTCTAATATTAAGTATTTGATTTTTTTGATTACATTCACTTTTATCACTTTTATTTGGCACATAACCAGTTATATCAAAATCAAGTTTATTATCTTTTACATTAACTCCATGATTATATATATTACTTATAGTCTTTTCACTATTATGATTTACTACTATTTTATATTTATGATCATCATAATTAATTGTACTATAGTGATATTCTACTTCTGCATTTTCTCCATTTAAATTTATAACTATATCATTATCTATATTTATTCCATATTGATATACAACTAATTTAGTATTTTCACTTACATTATAAGTTCTACATTGATTACTTTTATCAAATAAATATAATTCTTTATTTTCATTTATATTCACTGTTTCCATGATTATCCTCTTTCATGATATCCATGTTTCTCTGTATCAAATGCTAAATCCATATTTCCTGTTTTAACAATCTTACCATTATTCATAATATGAACAAAGTCTGGATTAATATATTCTAGTATTCTAGGATAATGTGTAATTATAAGTACTGAAGTATCTTTATGTTCTTCTCTATATTTATTAATATTTTCACATACTATTCTAAGACTATCTACATCTAGTCCACTATCTATTTCATCAAGTATTATAAATTTAGGTTTTAACATCTTTATTTGTAGTACTTCATTTTTTTTCTTTTCACCACCAGAAAAGCCTTTATTTAAATGACGATATAACATATCTTTATCAAATTCTAAGTCTTCTATTGATTTATTAACTTCATCAAGAAACTTAAAGTAATCAATATTTTTACCAGTTATTTCTCTACTAGCAGTCTTTAAAAATTCACTATTAGTAACACCATCTACTACAGTAGGATCTTGCATAGCTAAGAATATTCCTCTTTTAGCTCTTTCATTTACCTCTAAATTTTTAAGACTTTCACCATTAAATAATATATCTCCATCTGTAAGCTCATATTTATAATTTCCCATTATTACTTTAGATAGCGTACTTTTACCAGTACCATTAGGTCCCATAATCGCATGTACTTCCCCATCTTTAATATCTAGAGAAAGTCCATTTATTATATGTTTATCAGAATCTTTAATTTTAACATTTATATTTTTAATCTCTAGCATATTCCACCTCTAATATAATTTCTTAAATAAATCCATAGCTTCATCTATAGCTTTATTTTCACCCTTTAATATTTTTTTAGTAACACAAGTCTCTAAATGACTTTTTAATAATGTATTACCAAAACTTTGTAATGATTTAGTTATTGCTGATACTTGTATTAACACATCTTCACATTTACGTTCACTCTCAAGCATTTGCCTAACACCTTTAATTTGACCTTCAATAACATTAAGTCTTTTTATTAAATCTTGAGTTTCTTTTTCAGTTCTATGAAATGAATTCATACACATACCACAATTTTTACACTCTTCTCTCATTTAAATCACCAAAAATATTATACACCCTAGGGGGGTCTATGTAAATAACAAATTAAAAGACTATTTCTAGTCTTATTTATTAAAAAAATATAAATTCCATTTATTATTTCAAAAATATTAAAGATTCAAACCGATTATGGCACATTGATACCACCTCAAAATCTAAAATTTCATATTTTATTTTTCCTATAAGGAGGTGTTAGGCAACAAAATTCGTGGTACCTGACTCAGGAATCAAGTACTTCATTAACAATAATATAACATAGTTTACTCACGACGTAAATTATTTTTATTTTAAACTATAACTATTATTTATAATAGAAGTATTATAAATAAATAGAACATCTTTATTATTAAAATCAATATAATTACCAAGTATTTTAGGACTCATATACCTAGTATCCACTAAAGTAATAGTTTTATATGATGAAACTAGTAAAGGCGCTAAAGAGCTACCAAAACTATCTCTAAATATTACTAATTCTCTATCACTATTAGTATCATTATTATAAATACTAATTAAAGGATTACTTCCTCCTAAATACATTTCATACTTATCGTTTCCTTTAAGTTTACTCTTATCATAAAAATCTATATAACTTTTTTTACTATAATCATAAACTAAACTATTATTTATAAAATCGTTCTTAATAATATATAAGTCATCACTTTCACTACTTATAGGTATTCTTGACTTATAAACACCATCAAAACTACCAACTTTTTCCACACTATAATCAATACTACTATAATTATTCATACCACTTAATAATCTAGAAGCAACTTTATCAATTTTATTAATCTTAAAGTGACTATCAGTCTTATAATAATCATCTAATTTTAAAGTATTAAAAATATCAATATACTTAAAATTTAGTTTATCATACATATATTCTTCTAAATATTCATAATTTATTCTTAAATTACCTTTATTAACAAAATAATTTTTATCAGGTATTATTGAATAATAAACATTACTTTCTTTTAAATAATGATCTTTTATATAATTAATTTTATTTATTAAGTTATCTACTGAATTAATATTTAATGGATATTCCATTTCTATAAAATTATTATCTTTTATATATAAATTATGATAATTATTTTTAATATTTAAATCCATTTTAGCCTTCAATGTTCTAAAAGTATCTCTAAATATAAATTGATCAGTAGTATATTTATCTACTTCACTAAAATATGTCCCATTAAACACACTTTTTAAACTAAATTTAGGCATTAATGTAAGTTTACGTCTCTCACTTACTGATACTAAAGTATCACTCTTAAAAACGTTTAAAACAAAGAATAATAAAAGTATTAATACAAATAATAAACTAATAACTATATCTCTATATTTGTTACTCATATACCCTCCTTAAAACCTAAAATATAAAAATGGATTATAACTACTATCAATAAGCATAGAAGTAATAACAACAAGTATTAAAACAAGAATAATAATCTCAAAAATATTAATAATATAATTTAATATTTTATTTTCTCTTAACTTATTAATTACATTCTTAATTAATGGAGTACAAAGCACTAAACCACCAATTAATATAACACCATAACTTCTTATATAGTAAATTATAAAATCATTAGAAAATTTTAAACTACTAAAACTAAATAAACCTTTAATAGCAACTAATGCACTACTTATATCATCACTTGAAAATATAATAAAACTTATCATAACAATAAACATTGCATAAATATTTCTAATTACTCTTGGTAACTTTTCAAGCACTTTATTAAGACAATATTTTTCAATTATAAGTATTACACCAAAGTATATACCCCATATTATAAAATTCCAACTAGCTCCATGCCATAAACCAGTAAGCATCCATACAACCAATATATTTCTAATATGTTTAAGTGTACTTACTCTATTACCTCCAAGCGGTATATATACATAATCTCTAAACCAACTACTTAGTGTCATATGCCAACGTCTCCAAAAATCAGTTACACTATTCGCAATATAAGGATAATTAAAGTTCTCTGGAAACTTAAATCCAATCATTCTTCCAATACCTATAGCTATATCACTATACCCGGAAAAATCAAAATATATCTGTAGCATATAACTAATGCCAAGAACCCAATATAATAAAACTGATACTTCACTACTATTATTTAATATATTACATAACTCCCCTATATTATTAGCAATAACTACCTTTTTAAATAAACCAATTATAAATCTATTAACACCATAACTAAAATCTTCTAGCGTTACTTTTCTTGATTTTAATTCTTTACTAATAGTTTCATATCTTACTATTGGTCCAGCTATTAATTGAGGAAATAAAAATACATATGTCATATAATCTATTAAACTCTTAGATGCTTTTACTTTACCTCTATAAACATCAACTTCATAACTAATAATCTGAAATGTATAAAAACTTATACCAATCGGAAGCACTATGTTTAATAAAGAAATATTTCCACCAAATATAGAATTTATATTAGTAATTATAAAATTAAAATATTTAAATACGCAAAGTAAAAATATATGAAAAGAAATAATAATACCAAGTAAACTCTTGCTTTTATTTTTTTCCAAACTAAGAGTCATAAAGTAAGAAAAAAACACTTCAATTAACATGAGTAATATATATTTAGGTTCACCATAAAAATAAAATATAAATGAAAATATTAATAATACTATATTTTTATACTTTTTAGGAAAAATAAAATATAATATTAAAAAAATTGGTAAAAAATAATATAAAAATGTAATACTAGCAAATACCATAAATTCTCCTTTAAAAAAGCTCCATAAAGGAGCATATATTAATTATCTTCTGGGGTTTGAAGTAACTCATCTGGAAGTTTGATATTTTCTCCTTCATCCTTAGTTAATTCTTTTCCTATATTATTATTAACATATTTTTTAAAACTGTTATAAACAGGCGTAGCCCATTCATCAACAGACATTACCATAAATATAAGATCTCCACTATTTGTTATATATAATTTTTCAGCACTTACGCAAATCCATTTAGCCATATCTATATTGTCATACATCTCTTGTTTCATACTTTCTATTTTAGATGCATCTTTTACTTTTAAAGCAACTAAACTATAAGCTTGAGCATTCATTTCAGGTTCAGATACAACCATAAAATCAATATTAGAGTTATCACTTAAACCAGTATAACTTTTTAATGAATCTAAAGAAGTATCAACATTTTGAAACACAAGTTCTGGTAATTTATCACCTAACTCATTATAAATACTTTTAACCATTTTTTTAACATCACCTGAAGACTTAAAAGAATTGGTATCGGTATTACTATTTCCTTTTATAGACATAATAACTACAAGAATAATAACACAAGCAATTAATAAAATAGTACCAATAATTATTGGTTTGTTTTTATCGTTCATTTTTTATCCTCCTAATATATATAGATTATATCAAATTTTATATATAAATCAATATAAAAAAGACTATTTCTAGTCTTAATTACCTTTAACAATATATAGAATATCATTATCATTAATAACTGTTAACTTAGCACTTGTTTGATATCCTAAATCTTTTTCATATGTCCAATTAGCAGTTACTAAATATGCATTATATTCTTTTTTATTATAAGTGTATTTAGTTTCAAAAACATCACTAATAGTTACTTCTTTAACAATTGGAAGTTCTTGTTTTCTCTTACCATCTAAATTACTTTCAACATATTTATATAAAGTAGCTCCCATATTCTCTTTAAAATTATCCCTTAAATCTTTATGTAAAAATTCAAGACCACCTATATCAGTACTTGATAACTTATTATTTAAAGTATACAAATCAATTATAAATAATTTAGATATAAGTTTAGCATATTCAGTATTATCAATTGGTTTGTTATTTAAAACTTTACTTAGTTCTTTGAAAGTACTTTTATATATATCTGTATCACTCTTAGTTAATGTATATCCATAATATTCTATAGAATCAATCTGTTTTTTATTAGCATTCTTACTTAAGAAATCTTTGTTAACCCTATATATTAAAAACCCCAATAATAATATTCCAACTAATGCAAATAATAATATTATCTTTCTATCACTTTTTTTTCTCATTTTCACAAGCTCCAATCTTACTTTCTTCATTCTTAATTAAATCATGAAGAACAATACCATTTGAAACATCTAATATTTGATTAGCATATTCTTTTATTCTACTAATGTAATCTGAGTCTATTGGTGAATCACTTAACGTAACATATTCATCATTTAGGTTACTATAATATACTTTATCTGTAAGTACATTTCCATTAGGGAATACTACTATTTTCTCATTATTACTAAATATATCATGTCCAAGACCATATTTATCTTTGAATCCAAACATATTTGCTAGTGTTGGTAATATATCATACATACCCATTGCATAGCTTATCTTTTTTCTATATTTCTTTTCAGCGCTCCACATAATTAAAGGAGTATTTTTAAGTAAGTCATAATTATAATTTTCCATTGACACAAATGTTGGATCATTTTCATCTTTAATATCATTTGTTACTGGATCATAATTATATAATAAGTTAAATTGTTTTTTAGCAAGTCTTGCTTCATGATCTCCATATAACATTATTATTGTATTTTTAGTTAAATCATTATCTTTTAATAATTGAATAAACTCACCTAAAGCAGCATCAGCATAATGAGCACTTCTAATATAATTACCCATAGATGTATTTTCTAAATAATTTGCTTTTCCAGACTGTTTTTTACCATTTTCATCGGTATATGTATAATCCATAGTTACTTCAAAAGGATCATATTTTTTCAAATCATTAAATGGTGAATGATTTGAAAGTGTAATTACAGTTCCATAGAATGGACTCTTAGTTTCTTTAATATTTTTTAATATTGGAATTAATTGATTAAAGAATGATTTATCAGAAAGTCCTAATCCCACCCAATTAGGATCATTAGTATCACTTGGTACAACATAAGAATCTTTAGCATAGAAATCTTGATATCCTAAAGTCTTATGCATAGTTTTACGGTTCCAATAATCAGCATTATTAGCATGAGCACTAAATGTATAATAACCCATTTCATTAAAATATTTAGGAAGTGAATAATAAGTTCTATTATAATAGTTTACAAATACTGTACCACTTGATGAAGGCATTAAACCAGTATTTAAAGTAAACTCTGTATCAGAACTTGTTCCAATACTTATTTGAGGATAAAATCTATCAAAATACATTCCTTCACGAGCAAGTTTATTCAAGTTTGGTGTAACTTCTTTTCCATTGATTTTTAAACCAATTAAGAAGTTTTGAATACTTTCAGCATGAATAAATATAACATTTTTTCCTTTAAACATATTAGTATATTTATTAGTTTTAGTTTCTTCTTCCCACTTACAAGCATAAAAATTTCTAAACTTTCGAGCAGCTTCATCATAACCAAATAATGTATTTAAATGTGGTTGAATACTTTGAATTAAATCATTCGCAGTATAAGTATAAAGCCCAAACTTACGAACTAACCATTCTCTATTCCATTGTTTAATAAGCCTACTAGTATCAGTACCATTAAGAGTAAATAATAAAGAACAAATAATAACACCAGAAGTTGCTAAACTATATATAAACATCTTTTTACCTTTTTCAGTTTTTTCAACCTCAAAGTAATAATTTCTTTTACTTAGTTTTCTATGAATAAATACAAATATTATAGGAAATATAATATACAAGAATTGAGTAATATGTAATTTATCATATAAAGAATCATCTACAGCACCCAACATAGATGCAGTTGATATCAAATTAACAGATAAAAATGATTGATAGAATTGATAATAAATAGTATTTCCTATTGCTAAGAATGAATAAAATATAATCCATATAAAGAAATATGTAAATTGATACTTTGGCTTAAATAAATAACCAAAAGCACCTATCAATAACACCATCATAAAATCAGATAATAACGCTTTAAAATATAAAGGAGTACCTATAGTATTTAATCTTAATAAGAATCCCATCAACAATGATATAATCACATAAGATAAAAATAATATGTTCGTAGAAGCATATTTTTTAATACTCTTTAATATATTCTTTCCAAATTTTTTAATATCAAAATTTTTAATATTTTTTAAATCAATCTTTTTAATCCTTTTCATACTAATTCCCTCGAACTAATTATAGCATTAATATTATATTTTTTCAATGCAAAGAAAAAAGGACATAAGTCCTTTACTTTCATAACTATTCGTTAGTTACTTTACATTCTGCTGAGAATGGACTATTAATACAAGTCATACATCCTTTGTAATCATCAGCACCTATTAATCTCATAAGAACACCTACTATTGTTACGATTAAGAAAACTAATACAGCAGCGATAGCTTTTTTAATTAACTTATGTTGAGCATCCTTGATTTTATTTTCATCTTTTTCAGTTACTGCTTTAGCCATATCTAACATACCTACTATGATTAAAATAATAGGAACAACAACTTTGATAATAAAAACAGCAATACCAACTAATCTTAGCACTGGTGATAACTCATTACATAAATCACTAGGGTCAGTAATAGTGTCTAACATATTAACTAAGTTTAACATACTTAAAATCTCCTTCTCTATATAAAATTTTATATAATTTTAACAAATTTGTCAACTATACTAAAATAGATTTAATAATTAAATACCCATTTTGCTAATAAAGTTTTTAACAGGCTCTATATTTTCTTGTCTATCATCACAAGGTGGTATAGCAGCAAATACTTTTAATTTAGTTTCATATTCAAATGTAGCAACATCTTCTGAATTAAGAACACATTTATTTAAGACAACTTTTTCATTTTTTAAAGTTTCTAATGCAGCTCTATTCTTTCTTAGCATTTTATTAATCATAATAGTAGATGGTTCAATTAAATAATATACTTGACTACAAATTGAAACATCATCATAATCATTTAAATCAACTAAAACTACGTCACACATTTGTTTTTTCATAAGTTCTTTTGGTAAATCAGTTGAAATAGTACTTACCAAATCTTTATCATTAAAATATAAGAAATCTACTTTATTTACTTCTATAGCAGCAACACTTCTAACTTGAGATAACATCTTACGTATCATATAAATTAAAGTTGTTGCTCCAGCATGTTGAGTCATATTCTTAAATCCTATGATTTTCATTTTACCACCAGAAGTTCCTACACCTTCAAGGCTAGCATCTCCTTCAGTAGTATCTGGATCTATATCTTGTAAATTATGAATATTAACAACATCTCTATATGTATGAGGATGAACTAATAAATAATTAATTCCTTCAGCGTTACGTGTAAAATTATAAATACCAAGAGATATTAATTTTGATAGATAAGTCTTAGAATCACTTTCCGGACTATCATCAAGTAGTAAAATTACATTCTCCATATTTATATTCATTGCTAATTTTTGCAAGTTATCAGTATTTTGATAATCACGTATAGCAGTAATATCTAAAATCATTTTATCATAATAAAAATTAGTAAAAGTATCTATTATCTCATCTACATTAAATACACCTTCCATGGATTTCATAACTTCTATATTTAAACCCATCAAAAGTTCTTTATACTTGTTGTAAACCATTACGTTCATTTATAAATCATCTCCCCTATTAACCATTAGTACATTTAAATGTACTTACGTCATAATATAACGCTTTTGTTTCTCCTGAAATTGGTAACTTAACAGTAACATTTATAATTGGTATTGAAAGAGCAATAAAGGTAGTAACTTTATAATATACTTTTTCACTTTCACCAGCTTTAGGACAATATTTAATTAAACAATAACCACCCTTTTGTTTTTCACCAATATTATTGCTAGCACAAGGATCATTAGTTCCATCGAATACTGAATAATTATAACCCATAGACTTAATATAAGCAAAAGCTTTTCCTTCAACAGAAGAATCATTTTTTAAAGCATCATCAGTAATATTATTTAAGTCATTAGCAGAATTTGTAAAGCCTTCATTTCTTTCAATTAAGTTTAATATCTCATTCTTAACTCTAAAAGCTTTAGTATAACTTATAGAATAAGCAAGAAAACCTGCAAATAAGAATATAAATACTATAACTAAACCAGTTAGCCAAGTGCCACCCATCGCTTCTTTCATATCACACTTCCTTTACACTTTTCAAACTAAAAAAATACTATAAATGCCATTGACATCAATAAGCAACGACACCTATAGCATTCTTTTTATATTAATCATAATTAGCGTCTACACAACCAGCAGTTCTACCAGCATCTTTTGAAGCTGGAGCAGCAGTAACAGAAGCAGGACAACATACCCACACTTTTACTGTAGCATTTGAACCAGTATTTGCAGATTGACCATTAACAGAAGAATCGTTAGTAGCCCAAGCTTGCCAATCGTTACCATAAGTTTTACATGTTTGAGTAACAATAGATTTTTGAATCATTGGCCAAACAAATATATAAAATAAAGCACCTACAGCAGCAATAGCAATGATTGTGATTACTGTCATATTTAATTCACCAGTAGCTTCTTTCATTTATTAATTTCCTCCTTTACTTTCTAAAATAATTATACAATATTGAAAATTTAAAATCAATATATATTTACATTAGGCAGATACAAACATTTGGAAGATAGCAAGAACTAGAATAACCATAACACCAGCTCCAGTTGACGTAAGCATTGTCATAGTTTTCTTTTCCATCTTTTCTAAACGTTCTTTATACTTAGTTTCTCTTGATTTATTTTGAAGATTAGAAATAGTTCTTGAGAAAACTATTAATTGTTCTTGTTTTCTATCTTGACTACCTAAACTAAGTCTATATAGAAGTCTCATCATACGCATACTATCACGTACAGGATATCTACGAGCAAATGCCATATAAGGCTCTATTGTAGAATCACCTGCATCTATTGATGCTATTAAATCACGAAGTCCAGGTTTAAACATTTCTGGAGCTGTTTCTAAACTACGTGTAATAGCAACAGGAACAGTATAGTGTTGAATTAAGATTTCTAAACTTTTTAAATAATATGGTAATTTTAAATTTATATCATGTAAGTGAACTTTATAAAAGTTTTTAACTTTATTATAGTCACTCTTAAACATCAAATAAGATGCAATAAATACAAGTACTAGTTTAATCGCAAAATTTAAACTTTGAATACTAGTAATTGCAAGTATAAGACCTAGTAAAAATGTAATAATCGCAGTCTTAACTCTTTTTTGATACATTTGATTAACATCAACTTTCTCACCATATCTTGATACAAGAAGAAAGTCGTAATCATCTTCTTTTAATTTTGAGAATAATACTTTATTATCATCTACGAATTTATTAAAGTTAAAAGTTCCTAGATAATTAAATAATAATATTACTATAACACCTACTATAAATATTTCCATTATTCAGCACCTACATCCTCATGGTAATATTTAATACCTGATAGTAAGAAATATGTATTAATTAATATTACACCATGAAGTAATATCAATACATACCATTGTTCAATTAGTTGTAAATAACTATTATTACCAAGTAATAATTGTACTAATAATACAAGTAAGTAAAGCGCAACACCGAAAGTACAGAATTGTTTATAGAATGTTGTTCTATCAATTCTATCACGATATACACTTTCAACAAGCATATCTATATCTTGAAGCATACCTTCAAGAGCTTCACCAGAATCCTTAGAACCTTCTTTAGTTATTTGTAAGAATAATTGATGCATATTCTTAATAACATAATAATCATACTTTTCATTCATAAATCTTATAGCTTCATCAATAGTACCATTTTCATAAGACATTTGAATCATTTCTTTAACATCACCCAATAAAGGTTCTTCAAGAACTTGTGAATCTCTAACTCCTTCTAAAGCTTTTACGAATGATTGAGTTGTATTAAATTCCATAATAACGTTTGTAGTATAAACTTGAATTTGCTCGAAAATAAACTCACTATATGCTTTCTTACATCTCATATATGTTAAATATGGAATTGCAATAATAGCAAGACAAGCATAAACTATACTCCAAATAATACTATAAAAATATAAATATGCTACGAATGCAGCTCCAATACCAAATATAGCAATTTGAATAACATATTGACGAGTTGTATATTCTTGACCTAACTCTTTTGCTTTCTCACGTACAACTTTAAATGAGTAAGGAGCATATTTTTCATATGTATTTCCTACTGTCTTAGTAATAAACTTATAAGAGTTATCGCCTGTATTTTTACGATATAAAATTACGAAAGCAATTATTATAGCAATAACTAATATTTCAATATACATATATACCTCCTTATTAAATTTCTATCATTTCTATATTTTGTGTTGCTGGTACTTGATTTGTTGTCACCTGATTATCAGCAGTATTAACTGCTTCTTGCGTAACCTGTTCAGTAGTTTTATTATTAACTGCTTCTTGAACAGGTACTTCACTTTGTAAATTACCTTCAGTTTTTTGTCCATCAGAATCAGTTGCATCTTGAAGTTCACTTTCCTTAGGAATAAATGGATCATCTTGCATCATAACTCCTTGAGATGCTAAATAATCTATCAAGTGAGAAGTTGGATTATTATATACTTCATTTTCCATCAAATCACGAGCGTATAATACATTTATTTTTGCCTCATTAGTATCATCATCAACATAAAACTCAACAACCTGAGTAATCTCTCTTTGAAATCTATTATATTTCTTTGAAAAGAAACCTTTAACATGTATACCAAGTTGAATATATCTATGCATACCTTTGACAAATTGGTCAATATCTTGACTACTTTCAAGTAGCGAATAAAGACGCATCGGAATGCTTGAAGCTTTATCAGAGTGTATTGTTGATAAAATATTGTGTCCTGAAGAAATTGAGTTACGAACGGCAAGAACAGCTTCAGCAGAACGAACCTCTGATAGTAAAATCCATCTTGGGTTCTGACGCATACAAGCTACCAAAACATCTGAATACGAAGCTATATTATTTGTCTTCATCGCAACTATATCACGAGTTGGATAAATTTTATCTAAGTGAAGTTCTAGTGTATCCTCTATAGTTATTATCTTTTCATCTTCCTTAATATGGCTTGCTAAATACTTAACTAACTCTGTTTTACCTGAACCAGTTTCTCCACTTACAAGTATGTTGCAGTGACCACTAACACAAGTCATTAAAAAATCATGAAGTTTTAATGATACATAATCTTCTTTAACTAATTTATCTTTATTTAATCTTATCTTTGCTGGAGTTTTTCTTATTAGCACAGCTATTCCATTAGTAGCAATAGATTCATGTACAAAGTTAAGACGTAACTCAGCACTTTCGGCATCAAGTAATGGATGAGCCATATTAAATGTTTTACCCATAACATTTGAACATTGAAATGCTAATTTTTCCATTACTTCATTATTAAGTCCATCAATATGAGCTGGTTTTACACCTTGAGACAATGTTTTAATCCATAATTGACCATTATTAGAATATGATATATCGGTTACATCATCATCGTCTAACAGAGGCATTAATAACCCAAAATCAATTTGCGAAAATACAGCATCCTCCATTAATCATTTCCCTTCTTTCTTCTTTTTCTATTCTGTAACATCTATATTGTTATTACCATTATCGTTATTATCATTATTTGTATTATCATCATCAGTAGGTTCATCAATATAATCTAGAGGTACATTTCTAGTATTTGCAAGTATTAAACTCTTTAGATAATCACTACTAATAGTTGTTGTTGGATTATAGTTTGCATTTCTTGGAATTGGTATTAAACTCTGAGCACCAGATGTAGCATAAGCTTTTCTAAATAATAAATGAAGCTCTTCAGGAACAGCAAATATCAATGCTGCAGCATTAGTTTGAGAAGCGCTTTTCTTGAATATATGATTTCCTTGACTATCTTTAACTGCAAGAATTTCAATACCTTCGATTAACTTACCATAAACAAGTTTTCCACTATCATATGAAGAATAATATATGTCTATTTTATCTCCAGGAAATATTGAGTTTCCATAAGTAGTTTGTTCACTAACTGGGAATGAAACAATTGTATATCCTTCAGGAATATTACTCCAAGCTGAATCAGGCATTGTATCCCATGTTACAACTGAAGAAGTATAGAATAAACTACCTGCAGGAATAAAAGTATTATAATTAGCATATTTTCCTATAACGTTATTCTCACTTCTAATAACGTTATCAGTAACCATAGATGATGCAACTTTAACAACACCTACATCATCTTTAGAAATTTCTGATCTAGCTTTTATATCTCTTAAAGCATATGGAACACTAATAGCATTAATAGCTTTATCTACTCTATATCTATATGCAAAGAATAGAATAACAAGACATAAAGCACAAGCTACAATAGTAACAACACCTTTATTACCTAAAAGTTTTTTTAATGGATTAGTTTTAGTTTGCATCAGAGTTACCTCCTCCATTTACATTTATATTTTTCAAATCCTCTTCTTTTACATCAACTGTCTTAGATAATATTAAATTTTGAATATAAGAACTAACAATACGAGTTTCTTTAGGATTTTCAGAATACTTAGCATTTCTAGGTACTGGGAATAATGTACCTCCAACATATAATGTTTTTCTTAAAAGTAAGTGCATATCTTCAGGAACATTAAATATTAAATAATAAGGTTGAGACATACTTGAAGTTTTTTCAAATATATTATTGAAACTTGAATCAGTAACAGTCATAACTCTAATACTTTCAATAAATTTACCAACAAGTATTTTACCATCGTAATCAGTACCAGAATAATATAAATCAATGTAATTACCTGGGAATATTGAGTTTCCATAAGTTGATTCTAATGAAACTGGCAAAGCAACAATTGTATTTCCTTCAGGAATATTACCATATATACTACTAGGTAATTCTTCCCAAGTTAATAATGTATTTGCATAAAATAAACTATTAATTGGTATTTCAACTTCATTACTTACATATTTTCCAACTATCAAACCACTCTCTGTAATAACGTTAGCTGTAACGATACTTCCTGGCACTTTTCTAGTACCAACCATATCAGCTGTTATAAGAGTTCTAGGCTCTAAATTACGAGTCGCATAAGGAACCATAGTTGGCTCTGTTGCTTTCTTAATTCTATATGAATATGCAAAATAAATTATTATTAAACAAACTACAACGGCAAAAATAGTAACAGTGTTTTTATTCTTAAAAAATCTTTTAACCCCTATCAAAATATTATTCATTCTTTATTCCTCCAAATTTTATATCACTCTATTCTAATTAATTATAGCACACTAATTACTATTTTTTCAATATGTAGAAAACAAAATAAAAGAGAAATAATTTCTCTTTTAAATTTCAATTTTAGCTAACATATATTTATTAATTTCTTTTAATAAATATGAAGCATATAAATTACCACTAAAGTCATAAACAAGCACTACATCATTATAAGAATCTCTTATTTTATACTTAGTATTATCATATTCATTCATAATTTTAATTGAAGAATCAATAGCATCTTTTATCTTAGAATCAGATAATTTTATTTTCTTTTTAAATTCATCTTGTGTTAGCATCTTACCTTCTTTAATATCATAAATATATGATGTTGTAGTTATCGGATCATTTTTATCATCACAAATATAATAACCATTTCTAACTACACCCAAAGTAACAAAATCATCATTCGTATATTGATAAAATGTAGAATTTACAACATAAGTATATTTAATATTTTTCTTACATGCAGTTCCATCAACTTTAGAATTTAAAGTTTTTTCACGATACTTTTTAGTATCACTATTTATAGTGTTTAAAGCATTGTTTAATTCTTTAACATCAGTTGAATAATTCATATCTCCAAAATATGTAGTAGCTGTGACTGGACATTTAGATTCGTCTTCACATATTTTTACATATTCTAAATCTTTTAAATCATAATCAACTTTTTTAAAATCTTCACTTGTTTTTTTATTATTACATCCAGTAAAAGAAAGAATAATTAATGTTGAAACAAGTAACATAGATATCTTTTTCATTTTATTACCTCCCTATTATCCTGGACATTGAGTAACTGTGCAATTACTTTCACCAGATGCTTTAAGACAATTAGTATGAATCCAAACATAATTGCTTACATAATTCCATAGGTTATATGTAGAAGATGAGCTTGGATCTATATAAACGTATGAATAACCATTTACATGAACACCTAAATCATATAATACTGTATTATAATTAACAGTTCCTGCTCCACTTCTACCGCTAGAATCATTATAAACATAAACATTTCCAGATCTACAGAATGAAGATTTTTTACATGCTTTAGGATTTTGTGTACTACAACTAGAATTCCATACAGCATAAATTGTTGTATTAGCTATGAATGCTGAACTTGTACTAACATTAACACTACCGCCATCTGTCTTAGACCAACCAGCAAAAGTATAACCACTTCTTGTAGGCTTACATAAATTGCCAACAGGAGCATTATATTTTATTGATTGGGATGAACAACCGCTTCCACCTTTATTATTATATGTCAATGTAAGACCTTTAGGTTTCCAACAAGCATAATATGTTGTATCTTTAGACACCACAGTAGTTTCTGAAATTTTATTACCTTTACAACCTGCTTGATCATACCAGCCATTGAACTCATAGCCACTCTTTGATGGAGTACATAATTTGCCTACTTCAGAACCAGGTGATACACTCTTATTATCACATTTTGAACCACCAAGTGAATCAAATTTAACTATTTTATTTTTACAAGAAGGTTTAGCAACCATTAATTCCATTCTCTTAACATAAATTGTAGTTCCCTGATATTGAACTTTACAATACTGTTCACCACTGATAGTTTTATTACATTGTGAATTTATACCATCATTTTCATTTTTATATTTTTCAGCATCATACTTAATTAAAACAGTAGAACCACGAACTAAACCATAAGAATATTCACTACCATTTGTATAATAAGCAGGTGCTACAGCATCGCAAGATATATATCTAGTTAATGTTTTACTATTAACTTTTTGTTCTGTACTAATACTATAAATTGTTTCAAGAATTCCAGTTACTAACGTATCTAAATTAATATCGAATGATTCGTCATCTAAGTTAGTTGTACCAGCCCTAGTTCTAATCTTAATAGTAGCCTTAGGTGGTTCTTCATATATATCATAAAAACTAACTTGATATGTCTTATTATTTGTTACAGTCTCTGAAAATCTTCTTAAGAATACTTCAACAAATTTTTGTTCAGACATTACTAATTTACCGGTAGTACGGTAAGTGCCATAATCGACAGCGTCGATCATAGCAGCTTCCATTACCTCTCTAGCTAAGTAAAAGTCTTCTTCTGTTGTTGTAGTCATTCGTTGTATTAATAACATTATTATAATAATAGCTATACCCATAACTATTACGAAATAACCCCAAAATGAATGTTTCATATTTTAGTACCTCCTAACTTTTACTTCCACTAACTTTAATGTCACCAAATCTACCAGCTTTAATTTCACTTAAGAATGAACTCTTACATTCAGTAAATGATTTTAATCCACCATCATCATCTACCATTGTACAATTTTCTAAAGTTTCATTTAAGTATCCACCATTAGCATTTTGAGAACTATTATATTCTCTTATTTGTCTAATATTACTTGGAGTTAAAACATATCTATATTCTAAATAATCATCAGTTGTATAAATTGTATCAGCTGTTTTTTCAATAGCATCAATAACATCAGTCTTACTACTCCAGTTAATACCAGTATCTCTAATATCTTTACCCGGGAATAAGTTACCAACATCAACGTTTCTATATATAAATCCATATGATTTAGAATTATTATCTTTAGGTGTCCATATATTACATGAATCAGTTATTACAGGAACACCATCTTTTAATTCATAACATGGGTTTTTACATTTTGTTAAGTCTGTTACACCATTTTCATTTGTTTGGCAATCATAATATTTAGTTGTATTGTAAACATCATAACTACATGCATATTCATAATCAAATTTTTCATTAGTTGTTAAACCTAAATTAGAATATTTATGTTTTACATAATATGAACCAGTTGAACCTTTATCTCTACCAGATTCATCTTTTCTAGCTTTATTACTTACAGGGAAAACTTCTTTTCCAAGTGGAGTACTATTGCTTGCACCAGTTGAACCATCATCTTCACTTACAACACCTGTATAAACAGAAGTTTTGTAAGATTTAGGTTGCCAGAAATCAGCCTCAGTTACTGTTATAAATGTAGCATAATCATTAGTTGGTAGATAAATATCTACAGATTTACAAGTTGCATTAGTGCCAACACCAGAACATACAATTCTATCATGTTTTGCTACTTTGTTAGTATTTTCAATTTCAACTTCTACATCTTGTTTATATTCATAACATTTAGTTTTATTACCATCATTTTTACAATAATAGTTATTATTTAATCTTGAAGGTACATTATCAACATTACTACCAAATTCAGTTTCAACACCATAATCATCTTCATAGCCAAGAACTAAAGATACACATTCTTCTTTAGTTTTACAATAAGCCTGTTCTAATAAATAATCTTTAATAGAGCCACTAACTGTCTTGCTTGGTGAAACAGTAGTATCTCCAGGGTGATGTTCACCTTTTAAATCAGTATAATAATAATTAACTTTTTCAGAGAATTTAGCTCTATTCTCACTAGAATCTACATAGAAGTTACAATTTTGTAAATCATAATATAATTGTTCAACAGCTTTAACAGCAGATTTAAAGTTTAACCATGCAATATTTTCTTCATCTTTCAATGTAGCGTTGCTTTGATCAGAACCATTTGTACAGCTAGTACTAGTTGATCTACTACTGCTACAACAACAATTCATTGAATCGGGTCTTGGTGTACATCCTGGAGAAGATTTAGGTCCACAACTTCTACCATTTCCACATCTACATGTATGTGAAGTACAGCAAGGAGTACTGCCACATCCACTTACACCTGTATTAGGTGAGCCAGATTGTAAAGTATTAGATGGAACTCCAGCCTTAGAATTAACACATTTTACTTCTCCCTTAGAGTTTGACTTACAACTTGAATTAATTTTCCAAGTATTATATCTTTTAGATTTTGAAGTTATAGTATCACTACCAGAAGAGTAACAAGAATAACCATAACTTGGCCAAGTGTATATTGTTTTTTCACCACACGTACCAACATTTGTTCTACATGCATGACTTCCACAACGAGTAGCTGTAGATGTATAACTATTTTTAGCACAAGCAGTTATTACATGAGGTCCACCATTATCAACTTCCCAATCATATAATACTTCAATTTTCTTCCATTCGTTATATGCATTAATCATGTTTTTAACAGCTGAATCATATTGTTCTATCCATGTTTTACCATTTTTATTCTTTTTATTATAATATATTTCACTAGTACATTGTCTCTTTTGAAGAACGATACTTGTTAATTTGTGATCAGTAGTTAATACTTTTTCAATATCTCCTTCACCTTGTAATACTTTAGAAGCAATATCATAACTAAATTGCATACCTGCATAAACTTTAGTTTTATTTGCTAAATAGAAAGTCAATTCTTTTCTACAATAAATATTACATACTTTATCATTAGCGCCAGTTTCTTTTGTATAACTAAATTCTTCTTTTTTACTTGGATCACAAGCATTTAAAATGCAATTCATATAAGGATCTTCATAACTTGATTTTTCATATGTATCATATGCACCAGCACCCAATGTACCATATCCTTCACATGTGTTCTTTAAATTTCCTCTTGCTTTGAAATCATCACAATATTTAGCAGGGTCACAATAACAAGGCACAGGTAATTCATAAGGTATTGTTAAAGTAAAATCTTTTTTATCAGGATCTCCTTCTACTTCATTTCTTTTTTCATTGAAGGCAAACGTCATCATGACTTGAGAAACTTCAGCACCAGCAGCATTTACATATTGTCTAACATAGCCACCTTTTTCATAACCCTTAAGACCAACATTTAAAGTATACTTATCAGGAGCATAAACATTACCACCAGCTTTTGAGCATTCTTTTCTTTGAATTTTTACAATGAATTCACAAGACTCTTTTCCTTCACACTTTGCATCTTCTATTTTACCATTTACTACTTTTCCGTTTTTATCTTTTAATTCAATATAAACTTTACAACCAGACTTTTTATTTAATAATTCTGCTTTGGTACAATCAACCATTTTTTCTTGATAAGTTTCAGGTAATTTAGCAACAACATTAAATGTTACTTCACCACCTTCAGTAGAAGAAGTATCAGTTATTTCAGGCTCACCAGCCTTATCAGATTCATATTTAATAAATTCATGATCAGAATTTAAGGCATTTTTAAATAATTGAATAGCTTTTATATATCTAGCATGTTCTCCACATAGAACACCTAATCCAACGCCAGAACATGCCAAACCATTATAACCATTAGCAACCATATTAGCAGTATTTAAATAAACATTTGTATTTGAAACATAGTCAAGTGAAGCATCTTCTATACCAGTAATTACTTCACCATCACCAAGAGCAAGCTTTCCTTGAGCAGCGTAAGCAACCCACATTCTAAGAGCTGTTGTGATTTCAGGGTAATCATATTCACCACTATCTACAAACTTAACGCTACCATCAGCATATGTTCCATCCTCTTTTACTGTTTGATATAAAATATCAGCAAGACCACAGAAATAGTGATTTTCTGTTTTACATCTATGTAAATCAAATACTTCATTTAAACAATATTCATTACCACCGGGTCCTTGTTTTCCTGGTTGAATACAATATGTTCTATCTCCACCATCAGTTTTATATTCAAAAATATTTAGACTACCAAATCCATCTTTTAATGAAGCTTGAGATTTTTCAATTGAAGAAACAGAGCGATAATAATATCCATAAGTTACTTTATTATAGTTTGTAGAAGATCTACAATAAGAACTATTACTAGAACATTTTACGTTACATTTTCCACCACAAGTGTTTGAAGAATATTGACCCCCGCTTCTAGAACAAGTATATCCATAACACTTAGAAGTACAAGCATCATATTTACCAGTAACTTTTTTGTTAGTTGGACATTCATATGGAGCGATTAAATGAATTCCACTACGTTTAACACAATTGAAATTTTTAGACCTACATTTATTAGAAGAAGATGCATAAGTTGCGTTTCTACATGCACCTTGAGTACTATAAGATCTACCATTACATACATATTTAGTACCATAAACTGTATAAGTTCCATCACATTTTGCTTTTCCTCTTCTGACATCAAAACGTTGACCACAAGCAGAAATTGCAGCTTGTGCACTACCATAATTGCTTGTGGAAGATTTTATCCTAGAACCTTGAACAACTTCAGTCCATGTTTTTTTATCCCAATATTTATATTTATAGTTACCAACAGACACGCCTGAACTACCTGAACTACTAATATGAACACACTCATTCGCATCAACATTACTTAGGCAAAAAAGAAAAGAAAATACAATTAATACTTTTAAAAACTTCTTTTTCATTTAATTCACCTTCTTTTTCTTTTCAATAAAGATTGTAATTCCATAGAAAATCGAAATTAAAACAACAGGAATTACTACATAATACCAATATTTTTTAATATAAAACCAAACTTTAGCAATCCATGACATGTTTTCTACTTCTTTTGCTTCTAGTCTACTAGATACATATGCATTAAATTCTTCTTCAGTCATAGTACCAGCATCAGAATCAAATTTACACTTTTCATCATCAGGATATTCAATACAATAAGGATTTATCATATATTTATTATATGGATTTGCTTCATAAGTTAAAGTCTTTAATTTTTCATTAGGACAAGCGCTATCACTAGAACCATACAAAGTAATAGTATATTTTTTCTTTTCATAATGAATTTTAGAACCGATTGCTATTGTCAAAAAATCAGAATCATTACCAACAACATATTCTTTATTTGTAATTGAGTCTTTAACTTTAGCATAAACCAAATTAGTTTGAGGATAAACTAAAAGCAAATAATGATATTTTTTCTTATGAGTTTTAAGTAGATTACCGCTTTCATCATAGATATCCATATCATTATCTTCCATTGCTACAATTTCGGCATCCACAGCCCAATCATTTAATTCATCATCTTCACAAACAGCGAATACATTGTCACTGAAAACAAAAATGAGCATTAAACTAAATAATAGAAATTTTACTTTCTTCATAATTCACCTACTCTTCTATTCAAAATTATATCATAAATACATTTTCATTTTCAATAGATTATAACAAATAAAAAGAGAAATAATTCTCTTAAATTCCATGTCTAATTTTTCTTAATTTAGCATTAAAAGGTATAATAGTTAACACACTAACAACTATTACGATTCCTATTTGAATACCCCAATCTTGCATAAATTCAATAACATCATCTAAAAATGTTTTATTTGGGTTATCAGGAGTCGGATCATCTGGTGTTATACCTCCATAATTTTTAACTTGCATTTCAAATAATTCATTAGTTGGTCTATAAGTTAAAAATTGAGATGAACAAATACTTAATTTATCTTTATATTCTTCGCATCTATCAGTATCATAAAATGTATTATAATATGGCAAAGTTATATTAATTGTTTTTAATATTGAACCGCAATTAGTTGCTATAGTATTAATAGCAAATGCAATACTAGAACCTTCATCTATATTTGACACAGTTGCTATATTATCACCATTGCCTGTATAACTATTTGAACCATTTGATAAATAAAGTCCTTCTACAACATTATAAAATATAATTGTAAATTTATTAGTTGATTTACTATAAGATGTTTCATAATTTATATTTTCAGCCAATTTTTGATATTGAACTTGTTTTTTAGTATCACATGTTGTTGCAAATATTATATTAGGAAACATAACCATTAATAATAATATTATTATTTTTTTTCTCATATATAGCCTCTCTATTCTTTTATAAGTACAGCATGTACTACTAATCTTTTGCCATTATTAGCACATGTAGATAAAGTTAATATTTTATCCCCATATTCTATCTTATCACTTGTTCTAAATGTACTTCTTCCTTTAATTAATTTAACAAAAGCAGCAAATTCTTTTTTATTTTCAAAATCAGTTTTTAAATAATCAGTTGTATATTTAACTCTATAACCAGAGAATATTTTAAATTTATATTGACCATTGGGTGTATCATAACTAATTATCATGTTATCACTATTTTTTCTAAAGTTAGAAGTTAATACGTTTTTTAAAGTACCGAACATAGTACCATTAAGCATACTATGACCATATATGATATTATTAGAATCAAATTCATTTTTAGAATTTCTATAATCTAAATATACCCATCCCATAGAACTTTTCTTCTTATATATATCTCTTTTTAAATAATAACTATTATCATTATGCTGAACAATTGGATAATTAATATTAGTACCATTTACTGTTAAGAAACCAACTGTTTCATTATTTATCTTTTTTAATTTAGCAAATACTTTTTCAAATTGATATTTTTTACTTACAGGTTTACTTGTACTATTTCCAGTGCTACTAGTATTATTTTCGCTATCATCTTCTATACCATCATCTAATCTATCTAGTTCAAAATCATTACCATAAGTGCCATTACTTATAGTAGCATTTATTTCATCAATACTCATCTTTTCAACATATTCATAAGATTTAATAATTATTAAACTTACCAAACTAACATAAATACATAATAAAGATATAAGTTTCAAATTATTAAATGTTAACTGTTTAAATAAATTATTAACAAGGAAAGAATTAGAATAAACTATTCTAAATTCACAAGTATATTCATTCTTACATTTCTTATTTATTTCTTTTAACCAAAGAAAATTTTTAGAAATGAAATTGTATTCATCATATCCCTGATGTAAGAAAACAATTATTTCTCTAGATTCATCATTTTTTATTAAATCCATTATTGAAGATATTAATTCTTTAGAAAAAACATATAAGTGAATAGATTTAAGATTATAGTTAATTCTTAGAAACTCTCTTATATCGTTTACTAAATTATCATATTTTTCTCTTATTTCTATATTCTTTTTGTAATATAAAGTTTCATAATCGAAAGCATCTTGCATTAACATGAATCTATCTGATACTTTTTCTTTATTATATAGAGTTACATTAACACCTTTTTTATTAAATTTATTTACAATAAACTTAGGCATATAATAACAATCTATTTCTTTCAAAGTATCTACTTCTAAAAACATTTCATAATCTTGTAAACTTACTGTTGATGGAAAATCAAGTCTTAATTTCTTAATATTTAACCCAGTTAACAAATAAACACTATATTTAAAAGTAATTAATCTTTTAATAGTTAATACTTCTGTATTTTTATCTTTTAATAATTTAATAATTTCACTGTAATTTTTCTTATAGTATTTAAGAGAGAAATATAATGATGCATTATAAAACTCTAGTCTATTAATAAATTTATTTTCTTCATCCTTAATAGTTCTAAAGTTAAAAAATAATGTATCTTTATCAATTGTAAGAACAATATACTCTTTCATTATCTTCTCCTAATATACAAATATATAATATCATAATTTTTATCAAAAAAAAATATGAAACTATTCAATTCCATATTTTTCAATCATTTTATTAAGTACCTTATAATCAATAGTTTTAAGTTCACTACTCATTGCTTCTACTGCTTTTCCATCTTTAATATATATTAATAATGGAGCGTTAGTAATTTCATCTTTTATATCAGAAAATTGTTTCTTTAATGTTGATATATAATCTGTACTATCACCATAATCAGATACATTCCAATAAATAATATCATCTAATAGTTCTTTCTTTTCTAAAATATCATACATTTTCTTTTCATTATTATATATTTCACTATCTCCAGTATAACTTACATATAACAATACATCACCTGTTTCAGTTAAAGCAAAATTAACATCTTTCGTATTTATTTGTTTAATTTTTTGACTAGAAAACACACTGGTATTTAATTTATTACTTCTATATGTTAAGTAGAATGTTCTTAAATATAGACAAGTTATAATAACAAGTACTGAAACAACTAACACAATAAAGTAATTACGTGTTGGAATTTTTTTATCAAATAATTTAAATTTCTTCATCTACGTTCCTCCGTTTATCTTACATATTCATTCTAACATAAATGAACATTTTTTTCAAACTATTTATTAATATAATATATATTATTTATTGTAGAAAAAATTATTATTTTATTATATAATTCTTTCTAGAGGTATTTTATTATGTATGAAGTTTTCAATAAAGAATTAAGTTATATAAAAGATGAAAAAATTAAAAATAGTTTAAAAACAATGTTAAATTTATTACCAGAATATTTTTATCAAATACCAGCAAGTTCTACTGGTAAATATCATCCAGAGTTTACTTTAGGTGATGGTGGTCTTGTAAGACATACAAAAGTTGCTGTAAGAATAGCATATGAACTTTTACAAAATCCGGCTATTAATAATTTTACAGATGAAGAAAAAGATTTAATCTTATTTGCTTTAACTGTTCATGATGGTCTTAAGAATGGTAAAGTCAAAGGTAGATATACAGCATTTGATCACCCTATCCAAATGAGTAACTACATAAAAGAAAATAAAGATAAACTTGAATTAAATGATAATCAAATTGATTTAGTTTGTAGATGTATAGCTACACATATGGGTCCATGGACAACTGATTTTAATGGTAATGAAATATTAGAAGCACCAAAAGACAAATATCAAAGATTTGTACATATGTGTGATTATTTAGCAAGTAGAAAATTCTTAAATATTAAATTTGAAGATAACGAAATAAATTAAAAATGAAGACTTTCATCTTCATTTTTTTAATCATAAAATTCTTGTTTTTTAGTATCACTAACACAAGCATAATCTTTAAGGCTTTTAAATTTTTTATTATTTTTAAAAAGTTCATTTGCTATATTTATATTACAAAAATTAGCTATGTATTCTTTAAAAGAACTTTTATCTTTTTTTAATGATTCAATTTTTACTTTAATTTTATTATCCATTAGTCCTCCTAATTATTTTGAATATAAATAACTTTAAGATTATTCTTTTTAGCAATAGCGATTAAGTCACTTGTTAACTTACCAACAATAACTATAAATGAAGGCACCATAGTATATTTGTCTACTCTATCCTTATTTACTTTAATTAGTGTATGATCATCATAAGTAGTAAATCTAAGAGACCCAGTCTTAACTAATTTATCGTATCCATAGCAATTCTTTTCTAAATCACTTATATTCATACATGCATAATGTGTTCCATCATTAGTATAAGAGCATAATATTTTAAAATCTTGATTATCTATTTCATAAACAACTACGCCATCTTCCATTCTCTTTTCAACTATATCAGGACTATCTATATATAGTAATTCTATATCCTCAATAGTTACTATTTGATCATTTACTATTTCACATCTATATTTTTTTAATTTATTAAAGAAATCTATGACACTAATTAAGTTTCTATTAGTTTTATTATTAACAAGATTATCAATATATCCAAGGTATAAATCAGCGTCATTTATATTAAATAATAATTTAATCATACTAAACAAATTAATTTCTTCAGTGCTAAATACTTTATTACCAGCATCTTCTATATTTTCTAAATTTTCAGCATCAAATACATCACATAATTCTTTAATAGTAGATATTTCTAACCATCCACTATTTCCATTTTTATCATAACCTTTATTAAATAAATACTTACATAATAAATTTTTATAAATAGATACATCTTTTATAGCAGATAATTCACTAATTAACTTCTTAAGAAGTGATATATCGTAAGAAGCAAGTTCACTAACCCTAGTAATATGTAAATAGTTGCCATAAGTAGCAATTAAATCTATTAGATTATCAATTTCTACATCATTTAGATTTTTACCATCTATGTCCGCGATAATTTCTTTATAATAAGTAAAATTCTCTACTGCTTTATATAAAGACTCTTTATTTTCGCCATAAATAGATTTAAATATATCATAATATTTAATAAATAACTCTCTATTTCTTTTGCTCTTCACTATTAAAAGTAAAGTAGACATATTAACAAAATTATACTTACAATAATTATTAAGTAAATCACTAGATATAAATGATAATCTATCATCAAAAATTTCAAGTGAATAAATATTATATATTTCAGTATTTAATTTAATTTCTTTATTATATGCAGTTGATAATAAATCACTTAATAATTTAATAGCTGATTCTTGAGTTTTACCCTCTTTACCTTTATATAATAAAGATATTCCCATAAATAAAGTAATCTTTTCAGCATTATTTTTAGTCATTATATTCTTATTAAATAAAACCTTAAATAAATCAAATACGCAGTTATAATCAACACTAAAATCATATTTATCTATGTTTTCTAAATATTCATTATATATCTTATTTATAACTTTATAAAATTTACTATATAGTTCTTGATCATAATAAGCTCTAAATAGATTCAAACACCTAGAGTCACAATCTATAATTATACTCTCTTTAGTTTTTCTATCAGTATCATTATTATAAACTGGTACTACATAAGGAAGTACATAGTTAACATCTATATTAATAAGTAACATCATTTGTTCAATACTAAGACCTTGTATTATCTTAATTAATCTTTTTGTATATTGATAACTTATATTATTACTTTTAGAATCAAATCTATATAATTTACCTTTAGCATTTAATAAACCTTTATCAATTAATATATTAACTATATCATTTATATTTCTATTACCAATTTCTTCTAAAAGTCCATAAACAACTTCATGATCTTTATTATCTTTACTTTTTAATGCAGCGATATTTAAATATTTAATTAGTTCTATATCATATTTTAATAACTCAATAAGTGTTGATGTATCTAAATAGTTTATCATAAAAGGATATTCTTTTATAAATTCTTTCTGTACATCTACAGGCATAGTATGAAGAAGTGAAAAATCATTTTTAATTTTATCTATTTGTTTCTTAACAAAATTATTTCTAGCATCTCCACTAATATACATATTATATCTTTCATCATCAGCATATTTATTTTGTACGTTTTGACTAGCATATTTTATAAAACATGGATTTACTTTTATAACAAATTCCCACTGTTTATCAGTTAGTTTATCTTTAATTTTATTAAGTAAATCTTCAGTAGCTTTTAAATCACTATTTGATAAAACAGTTATTACTTCTCTTAAATCTTCCATATAAAGTTTAGCCACATCATCAGGTTGTGAAAAATATAGTTTAATATACGAAATATATTCTTCAGGATCTAAATCTAAAACATTACTATTCATAAAAAATTTATTACCAGCAAGCCAATCACTTACAAGTGCTCTACGTGCTTCTATAGAACCTTGTCTAAACATAGAAAGGTTACTATTAAGACGTGATTTTTGAAAATCAATTGGTAATATTCTAATTAAAGATGGATGATGAAAAAATAAATAACTTAAAACAATTTCATTATTCTCAAACTCTTTAGTATTTAAATAAGCTTGTTCTATCTCCTTATCACTTTTATTACTAAGGCTTTTAATGAAATCATTTGCTTTTTTTTGAATTTGTCTGCTTTTCATTTGTTTGAACAGTGACATATATACACCTCTATTATAATAATTATTATAACACATTTATTATTTTGAAAATAGATTTAAACATATAAAAAAATAGATTATATCTATAATCTATTTTATAAATAGAAATTAGAATTGTACATTAACGTTTTTACGTTCTTCAGTACTATCTACTTCATACATTTTTTGTTCTTTATAGCCTAACATATTAGCAACTATATTACTTGGAAACATCATTACTTTGTTATTAAACATTTTAACAACACCATTATAATATTTTCTAGAATTAGCTATATCTGCTTCAACACTAGATAAATCAGAACTTAAACTTAAGAAATTTTGATTAGCCTTTAATTCTGGATAAGCTTCAGCTAAAGCCATTATTTTAGTAATACCTGCTGATAACTTAGCATTATTTTCTAGCTTTTCATCAGGACTCATCTTATCATAAGCACCATTTCTTAATTTAACAACTTCTTCTAAAGTTCCTTTTTCATGCTTAGCATAACCTTTAACAGTTTCAACTAAATTTGGTATTAAATCCCATCTCTTTTTTAGATATACATCCATTGTAGAAAAAGCTTCTTTAACATTATTATTTAATTTAACTAATGAGTTATAAACACTAATAAAATAAATAACTAATATTACTAAAACTGCTATGATTATATAACCAACTGGACCCATATATATTCCTCCTAACTTATTAAGAACATTATATCATTAATGTTCTTAATTGTAAATTAACAAAACATTTACAAATTAAAAAGAAATAACTTTACATTATTTCTTTGTTAAATATTTATGATTAGCAGCAATACTCTTTATACCTACTCCATGAGCAAATGCAATAGTTGCAATTCCACCACTAATTTTAATAACAACACCTTCACCAAATACTGTATGAATAACATTATCTCCAGCTTTGATTCCATCACTAGTAGCATTATTATTATACATATTTTCAAGTGTTCTCTTAGGTCTATCATCTGGTCTTACTGACATATTAGTTTTATTTATTAAATCATCATCTATTTCTTTAATAAATCTACTTTCTACAGTACCACTAGTTTTACCAAATAAAGTTCTTTGTCTAGCACTTAGTAAATAAAGAATACTCTTAGCTCTAGTAATCCCTACATAGCAAAGTCTTCTTTCTTCTTCAAGCTCGCTAGCACTTTCAAAACTTCTATTATGTGGGAATATTCCTTCCTCCATGCCAAGAATGAATACGACTTTAAATTCAAGTCCTTTTGCTGAATGAAGAGTCATTAAATTAACAGCATCTTTATTCTCTTTATATTGACCTGTATCACTAACAAGTAATATATTTTCAAGGAATGTTGATAAGTCATATACTCCACTCTCTTCAAAAGCAACAGCTACTGATTTAAATTCATTTAAGTTTTCTATCTTAGCATCACTTTCAAGTGATTTATCTAGTTCATACTCTGCTCTGATACCACTCTTAACAAGTGTGTCTTCTATTAACTCTGATAAACTAAGTGTTTTAGCATCTTCTTGTAATTCTAGAATTAATTTCTTAAATTCAAGTTCTTTTCCAGACTCTATCGCATCAAACATAGATATATTATTTTCACGTGCTTTATTACGAATATTTTCTATAGTTTTAGTACCTATTCCTCTTTTAGGAGTATTAATTACTCTTTCCAAACTAACTGAATCATTAGAGTTATATACTAAATTTAAGTATGCTATTAAATCTTTAATTTCTTTTCTACTATAGAAGTAATAACTACCAATAATATTATATGGAATATTACTTCTTACAAAAGCTTCTTCAATTGTTCTACTTTGAGCATTAGTTCTATAAAGTACAGCAAAATCACTATATTGATATCCTTCATCCACCATCTCTTTTATCTTTTTGATGACAAATGAACTTTCTTTAATTTCATCTTCAAGTCTAATATATTCAATCTTTTCTCCATCTCCACTTGATGTCCATAGATTTAATTTAGTACCTTCACGATTATTTTTAATTACAGAATTTGCAGCTTTAAGTATTGTATTAGTACTTCTATAATTTTCTTCTAAAAGAACTACTTTAGCATTCTTATAATCTTTTTCAAAATTAAGAATATTTCTATAATCTGCATTTCTCCATGAGTATATAGATTGATTAGCATCTCCTACTACAAAAATATTATGATACTTACTAGCAAGTAACTTACAAAGTTCATATTGAATACTGTTAGTATCTTGATATTCATCAACAAGAATATATTTGAATCTTTCTTGATATTTTTCTAATATATCTTTACGTTTCTTAAATAATTCTACAGGCTTTAATAATAAATCATCAAAATCTACTGAATTATTTTCTTTTAATAACTTAATATATTTTTCATATACAAAAGATATTACTTTATCTTCATCTCTTAAAAATAATTTAGAATATTCTAAAGGACTTAATCCATCATTTTTAGCACTACTTATTCTAGATATAATATGTTTTATATCATAATTAGCTGGATCATAAGAATTTTCTTTTAATATTCTTTTGATAAGTGCTTTAGTATCATCTGTATCAAGTATTGTTATATTAGAAGTGTATCCTATATCACTATAATTTTCTCTAAGTATTCTAAGACCAAATGAATGGAAAGTTCCAATAAATATAGAATCAGCTATTGTATCTATTTTAGCTTCTACTCTCTCTCTCATTTCTTTAGCTGCTTTATTAGTAAATGTTATAGCAAGTATATTATATGGACTTACTCCATCATCTATTAATTTTATTATTCTTTCAGTTAATACTCTTGTTTTACCACTACCTGCTCCTGCAAGAACTAAACAAGGTCCTTCTTTATGATTAACTGCTTCCATTTGTTTATTATTTAACATCATATTTATTACCTCTTAATCATTATAACATTATCATCTATTTTAGAAAAGCAAACAAATAAAAAAACAAAAGTAAATTTATACTTTTGTTTTAATTAGCAACTAAATAATTACTATAAGCTTTAAAGTATGTATTAGATCTATAATTACTTATATAATCAGTAGGAACATACATTTGTAATTGATATGAAGTATCAAATGTATCAAATCCAGTCAACTTAGGTACATTTGAATAGAAGTAATATGTTGATAAATTTGTACATCCATCAAATGCATAAGCACCAATACTTTCAAGTACATTACTCATATATATAGTATTTATATTAGTTTGATTAGCAAATGCTCTGTAACCAATTGTTTTAACAGTAGATGGTACTGTAAATGTCATAGCGGCCTTACCATTAGGATATCTAATTAATGAGCTAGCATCTTTATTATAAAGAACACCAGACATACTAGAGAATGTTGCGTTGTTATCATCAACATTTATATTACTAATATTAGAGTTTCCATCTAAGAATCCACCCGGAATATCATCTAAATATCTTGGAAGTTTTAATGTTGTTACATATCTATTTCCATCAAATGCATCAGCTGTAATACTAGTAACATTATAACTTCTACCATTAACATCTAATGTATCAGGAATAGTTACAGAAGCTGAACTTCCTGTATAAGATGTTATCTTAATTTCATTGTTATTATTAAGTATATATAAGAAATCAGATGAATATTGAGCGCTCGAATAATTATGATAACTCCAAGGTGTAGCATTTCTAAAGTCACTTAGTACACTAGATGGTACAGAATAAGTAAAGTGTGAATTATACCATAAACCTAAGAATCCTCTTTCATATCCTGGAAGTGCATTAGACGCAGTATTTGGAACACTATTTACTTGCATACTTAATGTAGTTGTTGGTCCACCTTGATATGGGTTATATAAAGCATAATCATTAATATCTGTTGTACCAGTACCAAATTGAATATATGAAATAGAACCACAACTATAAAGACAATAATCATCAGCTATCACTACACTATTAAATATTGCATTAGTTAATTTTTCACAATCAGCAAATGAATATTTACCAAGTCTTGTTATTTGATTACCAGTTACTCTTGTAACATCTGTTTGATAGAATGCATAATCATCAATAAGTACTACACTATTAGGAAGATTAACTATCCAAGTTTGACCAGTAACGACTTCTACTCCGTAATAAGCATAAGTACCAATTGATACAACATCATGTGTTATACCACCAGTAGTAATCTCATTTGGAATTTCAAATGAAGAAGTAACATCAGGTCCGTGATATTCAATGATTTCCCAACCAGTTACATCAGCATTCATCATATTTTTTAAAGTAACTTCACGAATACTATATTCTCCAATATCATATGGAAGTGTACCAAATTTATAACTACCAATTATATATCCAGTTGGATAAATATAATCTTTAACATTTGATGGGAATGTATTTTTATATGCTTCTTGATAAGTAACATTAGATGTACCAATCTTACCATCTGGAACATATATTCTAAAACGTTTACCAATAGTAGTACCTACATTATAGAATGCATTACTTCCTACACCAATTTTCATACCACTTGCTTGTGTATCAGCATTAGTAGAAGTAAAGAACATTTGCTCCATACCAGTACATCCATAGAAAGCACCTTCACCAATACTTGTAACAGGTCCGGCATTAACATAGTTAAGAGTTATATTATTAGCATAAGCATAATTACCAAGTTCTACAAGTTTAGGAGTTGTTGCTTTATAAAGTTTATTATTAAATAATGCGTACTCACCAATGTAATCAACATTTGAAAGATTAAGTTCATGAACACCTTGTAAATTATAAAATGCATAGTTTCCAATATATCTTAAATTTGTATTAACTATATCAAATGTACTACCAGAACTCATTGTTACCCATCTAAATGCTCTCTCACCTACACCAATTACTTCATAATTTTGACCATCTATAGCTAATGTAGTTGGTAACATATAAGTAGCATTTAAGTCAGCACCATGATATTCAACAATTTCTAATCCTTTAACACTTTGATTATCTTTTGTTATATATTCACGACTTACAACACTATATTCACCAATATTATATGGAATATTTGTAGAACTATAAGTACCCATTATTGTTCCATAATCATAGAAATAATCTTTATATTCTTTTCTAAATGAATTAGCATATACATCAGTTAAATAATCAGTTGAAGTTGTAATTGTAGTTGTATAGTAAGTACCAGTTGAACCAGATAAATGACCATATAAGTTTGTCCAAGTGCTACTATTTGTTGTTCTAACTGTATAACTAAATGTTGTACTTGAACCATTAGTTAACGTACCATTACTAGAAGTATTATTAAATACTACTCTAGAACTTGATGCTTCATATAAAGCATTAGTAGCAGTTTGAAGTGTAGTATTTCCAAGAGTAACAGATGTAGTCCATGCTTCTATATCATGTCCAGAATCATTTCTAACTGTTACAGTACATACATAAGTATATCTTCTACTAGTACCATTACCGCTTTGACTTCTAGAACAACTATCAGTAACATTAATATTTACATTATTTGGAGTTTTAACTTCAGTTGAAGTATTAGATGAACCAACATAGAATCTAATTCTATTATTAGTAAGTGTTCCAACATCAGTAAATGCATATTGATCAAATATTCTAGTTTCACTTCCTGGAGTAAAGAATACTTGTACTAAATTTGGAAGAGCATAAACAGCATTTGAATCCATTTGATATACAGAACCTAAATTAACCTTATAAAGTGTATTCATATTAGCAAGTGCATAAGAACCAAGACTTCTTAAATTAGGTGTTTCTAAATATACAAGACCACCATTATTAAATGCATAACTTCCTATATCAAGTAAACTAGTAGATGTAAATGATTTAATAGCTGTAATTCCTTCAAAACTATGTTCACCTATTTTCATAAGTTTATTATTTATTATTTCACTTCCACCACTACCATTAACAGTAGTATGTTTAAATGCATGGTCTCCTACAGCAATAACATCTTTAGTAACTCCGTTTATTGTATATGTAAGTGGAATATTAAATGTATTAGATATATCTGCTCCATGGTACTCTATAATTTCCCAACCATTAACATCTTGATTATCTCTATCTTTTATAGTTGTTTCTCTTACGCTGTATTCTCCGATATCATATGGAATTGGCGTATTAATAAATGAACCAACTATATATCCAGTAGGGAAAATATAATCTTGATAATTACTAAATAATGCTTTATAGAAATCAACTTTTCCTTCAGGTACATATATTCTAAGTCTATTATTAGCATTAGTACCAATATTATTCATCGCTGTACTATGAACTGACATATTATCAGTATTAGTTGTACCTATAAATATTTGTTCTAAGTTAGGATTATTACTAATAGCATTCTCACCCATTACTTGAATATTACCAAGATTAACACTATATAAAGTATCCATATCTGACATAGCATATTTACCCATTGAGTTTAAGTTTGGAAGATCTACTGTTTGAAGACCCGTATTATATAAACTATAATCTCCAATAGATATTAAACTCTCTGAAGTAAGTGATTTAACCTTAATATTTTCAAGACCATGATTATCTATATTTATTAAATTATTCGCAAGTAAATCAATAGTTTGATTTGATGACGAAGCAGTATGTCTATATGCATATTCACCTACTGAAATTATATTCATTAAAGGACTAGTTGAAGAATATACACTCAAGATACCAATACTTAAACTTTGAGAAGACATATCATAATAAAATGATAATTGAATACTTCCCCCAGGATCAATAGTTCCATTATAATCTTTATTTGATAAAACTAATAAATTACCATTTACATTTTCATTAGCTCCAGTATAAGTAGAACCCCATGTAACACCAGTTGGAAGATTTATTCTAACAGTCCAATCATTTATAGTAGCTGTTGTATTATTTTTAATTATTAAGTTACCGCCAAATCTATACCCACTACCATTTTGCCATGAATTACCAGTTATAGATGCTGATAAACCTTCATCAGATACAATAACATCTGGTATTTGATAACTACTAGTTAAGTCAGCTCCATGATATTCTATAATTTCATAAGCAGTTACATTTTCACCTTGAGCATTCTTTTTAGTAACACCACGTACACTATATTCACCCCAATCATATGGAATAGCTACATGTTTATAACTACCAATTATTGTACCTTTAGGATATACAAATGATTCATTAGCAGCAAATATCTTTTTATATCCTTCTAAATAATCAAAACCTTCAGCATCAGTTCCAGATGGAACATATACTCTAAGTCTACCATCTAAGTACATTCCCCAATTTGTAAATACAGCATCTTCACCAACAGTTAAATCAATACTTTTACCATTATTTACAACCTTAGTAGAAATATTACTAAACCAAACTCTACCAAGTTGAGGACAATTATAAAATGCTTTATCACCTATTACTTTAACAGTTCCAAGGTCCATCTCATAAAGAGTTGTACTATTCATAAACGCATATGACATTATTTCATCAGCATTAGGAAGACTAATATAAGTTATTGGATTTTGATAGAAACCATAAGAACCAATATATTTAAGTTTATTAGAAACAAGTGTAGTTAACTTTGTATCATAAAATGCATATGAATTTATTTTGCTAACTTCGCCTAAATTTATTTCAGTTATATTATCTTTATAGAATGCATATGAATCAATTAATGACACAGTATTTGGAATAGTTATCTTAGTACCAGTAGCAGCTGTATTTAAATTTCTATATGAATTATACCCAAGTGCTGTAACAGCCTTAGTAACAGATGATTTAGTTATATTATTTGGAATAGCAATACTAGAACCAACAGATACACTATTTATAAAGTACGAAATTCCATATCCTTCACCATAATCATAAACAAAATATTGTTTATTATCAGATAATTCTCCGTGATAATATACATATGCTTCATTAATATTTTTAGTATTTCTAAATGTTTCAATTGCTCCTTGGCTTACAAAGAACTTAGTACCATTAGAACTATCATTAAATGTATTACTTCCAATAGTTGGAGGAATTTGTCCTCCAAACTTAACATATCTTGCATTAGCAAATGCTCCATCACCTATATTAGTTACAGTAGATGGAATTGATAAGAATGTAAATGCTCTAGAAGTAGATATACGGCCTAGGTTAACATTAGCAAATGCATTAGTACCAATAGTTGTTAATGTTTTAGGAAGAATTAATGTCTTAATACTTGTTTTATTTTTTAAAGTATTATTAGCTATTTTATTAATAGTTGTTCCGTCACTAACAGTAGCATTCGCAAGTCCTAAATACTCTATAGAATGCATTTCATCACTATCTATATAAGTAAAATCTTCATTTTCAAAATAAGCACTATTTAATGTATATATTATTAATTTCTTAATATTATAAATATTTTCAGTTGTAGTTGTTGGATCTATATCATCAAAGTATGCCTTTAATAGTTTTTCTAATGACTCATTATTATCACGAATATAAACATAATATGAATTTTCTTCACCTTGAATTGGTATTACTGAGTCTTCAGGAGCACCCTGATTGATATCATCTCCAGTAAAGTTATCAGATCCGCCAACTGTAATATTGTTAGATGAAACTCCTCTTATAATTAATGTATTACCAGTGTTAGGACCAGTATATGGTGTTGAGTTAGATGGAAGCATAATAGAAGGTCCATTTAATACCCCAAGAATTGTATTTAAGTTGTATACATATATTTGATATTTAGAGAATGAATCAATAAGTTTCATGTTTTGAAGTTGTATTTGAGTAATAGTACCATTATTAAGAATCTCAATGTTAGTTGAACCATCTGCTCCTATTACATATCCTACTTCTACATTCGGTGCTATAGTTAAACGAGTATTTGATTCAACAATTATATCAACAGGTATGTTACCTACTTTATTCTTAACAATTCTAACAGCTTCTAATAAAACACCATCTTCTTCTTCATTTTGAATACCATTAACAGTAAATTCTTTACCAACAAATATATCATAATCTTGATTTAAACCAACAATATGTATTTGACTCTTTGGAGTATTTATATATAAATTTCCATCAACATCTATTTTTCCACCTAAAGATGTATCGATATTAAGTTTACCCATCTCAACGAAATCATAAACTAAGTCTCCAGTAAAATGTAAGTTATATCCAGCGGTATCTAAATGTACTCTACGTTGAAAATCAACACTACCATCAATCTTAATATCATCAGCAAGCTTAATTGTATCTCCACTAAGAGCATTAAGTGCAGCATCTCTAAATTGACTTTCATTTTCTACTAACCAAATTTGTCCTTCATTAGCAAGACTAGCATCTATTCCTCTTTGAGTACAATACACGTTCGCATGAACACTTACTGAAGCTCCACTATATAATGACGAATTAACATTTTGATACATACCATAATCTATTCTAAAGTACCTATAATTATTTTCATCATCATCTTTATCTTTATCTATTTCACCTTTAATAATTATTTGAGGTATTGTAGTTAAATTTGATACTGGATTTAATGCATCAGTTTCAAGATTATCAGGTGTTGGATTTGAAGCAGCATATGCTTTTAACTTAGTATCATTAGTAGCAGTAACTGTACTTGAAATTACTTCATCAGTAATATCTATAACTCTATAATATAATACTCCAGCATTAGACATTGTTCCATCTAACGTAAATGATAAGTTATAATCTATATTTAATGAACCAGTATTTTTAATTTCAATATATCTTGTATTCTTAAATGTATTGCTTAAATCTGTTTCACGTACTACAGTAACAGTGTCACCCTCAGTACCAATCAAAACACCAGATTTATCATATTGATTAACCATATGTTCTACAGTACCTAATTTAATTTCAGTACCTTTACTAACATATTCATTATAAAACCAACTATAAGCATCATATATTAAGAAAACACTAAGTATGACAAGTACAAATGATTTAGCCATAATTTTAGGAGTCATATATTTAGAATATTCACTTCTGTAACCATCTATTCTCTCTTTATTTTTAGTTTTAGCTAAACTCAAGTACTCTTTAAATTCACTATAATATTCTTTTGCGTATCTCTTAAACTTTTTATAATATAGTACTATATAAAGTCTAATCTTTTTTAAGAATCTTAAATTATAAATTGAATCCATAAATCTATATAAATAAACAGATACAACTATTACACCAAGAATTTCATAATAATAGAATTTTCTTAGTTTCTTTCTAACTTTTTTATAACATCTTTTAAATCTTTTTTTAGCAACATGAAAGAAATCAATTAAATAATTGATAAATGCATTATAATTTTTATTAATGCTTTCTTTCATATCTACTCCTTATTGATTTTTTATTTTTTTAACATCTTTTATTATATCTTTTATTTCAAAGAAATATATAAGTCCTAAAGGTATAATTATTATAAATACAAATCCTATTTTAGTATCCATTATTCTTTCTATAATACTAAATAAGAAAAACTTATATATGTATTTTCCAAGCATTTGTTCTTCATAAACTGCTGGATCATTTGACACATTTTTAATACCTTTAGTATAAAATATTCTTCTATTATTTTCTTTTGTAATTCCAACTATTTCATGAGTAACTATTTTACCTTTTAAGTCTCCATCCATTCCTATAAAAGTAACTATATCTCCTACTTTATAGTTAGATATCTTTTGTTCTTTTATAAGTATTACATCACCTTTTTTTAGTTTAGGATACATACTATTAGTTATTATTGAGTAAGTTCTAAATCCAAAAACACTTGGGTTATTTGGCACTACTTTTTGATAAGCAGTAGCTATTACAAATAGTACAAGTAAGATAAGTAATATTATTTTAATAACATCTAATATTTTAAGTAATACTTTCTTCATATGTATCCTTTCTATGGTTTAATAAACATTATTTTGTTAATTTTTAGTGATGTTCCTTGTAATGCATTCGGAGCATCTATATCTATTTCTAAATTCCAATAATAATTTAATGTTGAGTTCGCAGGAATTGTAACACTTTTAGCAAAATCGAAGAAATATCTATCATCCTCTTCATTATGTTCAAGTCTATCATTAAGCATAAATGAGAATGTTTCAGGGTTAGTAGCACTTATTTTTAAATAATTCTTCATAAAATTTATATTACCTGTTATTTCAGTAAATACAATCTTAACTTTTGCAGCTACTTCATTTTTATTAGTAAGTTCAAACCTATATCTTTGTATTTTTCCTGGATACATTTCATCAAGAGTAATAAGTGCATCATCACTTTGTTGTCCTTGAAGAACATAAGTATTATTAACAAGAGCATAAAGCTTAACATCTATATCACTATCAGTTATATAAAAGTCACGATTATATTCAATGTTTTCACCTAAAGATGGTTCTGTTTGCATCCATCCATAGGCTATTCCTATTAATAAAGCAATTATTAGAATATTTAATATTATTGATATATTCTTTTTCATATTAACCCCCAAACGTTACTAGTGTTGCATAACTTTCTGGAGATACACCAACCACTTCAGCAATTCTAACATATACACTTTGATATCCTGTAAATTGTTGATTTGAATCAGTTACTTTATTCCATACAGTATTTTGATCATTAGTAGTAGCCCATTCCATTGTAGTATCAAGTCCAGTAATTGTATAGTTAGCATTTCCAGTTAATGAAGGGGCCGTTAATAATTCATTCGCACTACCAAACTTAAATAATACATTTATTATTGTAGAAGCAAGAGCGTTAGTACAATCAATATCTCCTCCTTCTAACCATATCTTAAGATTAACTTGCATTCTAGAGTTTTTAGGAATAGTAAACAACACTTTATTAAGATCAATATTATCACTATCACTAGAACTTCTTCCACCATCTTTAAAACTGAAATTACGAACTAATTGGTTAGTAGAATATTCACTAGGTACATTACCAAAAGTAAATTTTCCAGTTTTAATTATAGCCTTAGTTGTATACGGATCAGTTATACCATTTTCAGGTGTTTTACCAAATATCACTGTCGCAGTTGAACTACTTGAAGTTGGATAAGTAATTGCTATTCTAAGAGCATCCCATGCAGGACCAGTAACCTTAGTATCTCTATGTATATATACATGTTTTGGATAATCTTCAGTTTGTAAATAAAAGTTAAAATCAACGTAACCATTCTCTATCATTTGAGACACACTTCCATCAGATTTAGGAAGTAATATAAATTCTGGATCAGTTAATGATAAGCCTTCATTAAAATCAATTGTATAAAAGTTAGCTGCATCTACACTAGATACTTGCTTTAACTCAAATTCATCAAAGTTATCTAACATATTATTTAAATTAACAACACTTCTAGCAGCAGAATCTGGTTGAAGTTTAATAACCAATCCTTCAGCAGCACTAACTTGAATATTTGATAAATTTATTTGAGGATTCGATCTATCTTGAAACCATGCATATGATGTCATAAATAATATAACAGTAAATCCAACAAGTAATATTATTTTAACAACACTTTTTTTGTTCATTAATTTACACCCCCAAACTTAACAATAACTGATTTAGATGCTAATAACTCATCTGTTTCTTTATATCTAACATATACAGTAGCATTCTTATCAAATGTTACAATATTTTTATATTCAGTGTATGTAAGACCATTATCAGTTGAATACTCCATGCGTTCATTTATACCATCTATAGTTTTACTAACATCATCAGCTTTAACATTTGGAACATTGGTGTTTTCCTCTTTAGTAATACCTACAAAAGATAAATTTATTTTAAATATTCCACCTTTTAAAGCAGAAACAGCATCTCTATCATTTCCTTCTACCCATACTCTAACTTTAAGTCCAGCTTTTTTCTCTAGCCCATCTTCTGTATCTATAGATACAAGTACTGGATCTCCATTAGCCATTTTGGTATCATATGAAGCGCTTATATCATCTTTTAAATTATCTAAATCTTCTTCACGAAAAGTACTTGAATTTTCAACTTTAATATATTTATAACTTTGACTATTAGTTGATTCAACATTAGCAGTAAACCATCCATCATTTTCAGTTATTTCATATGTTTTATTTGGAGCCCAAATTAGAACTGGTTTATCTTCAAGTTCAAAGCTATTAGTTTCCTCATTAAAATTATATTTTATAAATGCTACTCTAACAGCTCCAGCTATTAAATCTCTACTAAAGTCTCCATAAGCACTAGCTCTAACAATATCATCTATCTTTTTATCACTACCTGGAGTTAATACCAAGTCTTCTTTTTTAGTACCACACTCTGGAGTAACACTAGAATCTTCTTCTAAAAATAATTTAACAGAAGAATCATTTTTAAACCAAACATCAAACTCTAAATAATCTTCATTAAGAGTAGCGTTAGTAAAACTTAAAGGAGTTCCATATTCATCTTTTAAATTAGCTTTATAGAAATTAATACCATCACTAGTTACTTCATTATTAAATCTAAATCCTTCACCAACATTAATATTAAATGAGTCTCCCCAACCTTGATTTCCATCTTCAGAAATCATAATATTATTTGTTTTAGCAGTGCCAATATTAACTCCTTCTACATTATTATCACTTTCATGAACAAACCAAGCATAAGAAAAAACAAATATAGATACAATTATAGCTATAAGTTTAAACATTGTAACATAAATATTTTTACTTGCTTTCTTATTCATATACTACCTCAAATATGCAAATGCATCTTGTTTATTCTTTCTATATCCTTTAAGAAGTCCTTTAAACTTCTTAATAATTTCTTTATCTGTTTTTAACTCTTTTTCATGAGCTAATTTAAACTCTTCAGTAAGAATCTTTTTAAATTCTTTTTCAGAATATTTTCTATTATTAATCATAAAGTCATTAATCAACTTGCGAAGAGCATATCTATTAATTTTATCTTCTTTAAATGTTTTATTAGAATCACTCTCATTAAGTATTACATAATCTAAGAAGAATGCCATGTCCATTCTATTTTTAGTTTTTTCATCATCTACTTTTTCATGAGAATCATTAACTTCTTTCTTATCTTTAACATCATATTGCTCTATAAATTCCCATAATTCTAATGCTTTTTGAAAGTTTGGATTTTTAAGAATAGTATTTGTTTTTCTAATCGGGCTCTTTACAGGAGCAGCACAAGATAATTCTTTAACAAAAGGTGTTTTTAAGAAGTCAGCTACTACTAACTCAATCTTAGCAAGTCTCTGTTCAACACTTTCTCCGCTTGATGAAGTACCACTTAAATCTTCAAATGAATTTGTTTCCATATTTAAAGTTATATTCACTTCATCTTTACCTAACTTAGTTTTACCATTATAAGTCATTATTCTCTTTTTCTTAGCATAACTGCCACTCGCAGTAGCTTCTTTTCTAAGTTTAAAGAAATAATTAAGGTTATTTAATAATGATATTACAAATCTATTTTCATAAATATCAAAGCTTTCTTCTTTATTAACGTTAAGTACTTTACTAGGAGTAATTGTTCCATCTTCACTAACATCTTGTATTAAATCAGTATGTTGAGCTAAATGTTTTATAGTTTCTTGACTTATTTTTTTAGCTTTTTCTACTGGAACTATTTCTTCTTCTTGCATTATGAATCTTTTGGGATTTCTAATGATATTATCAAGATAAATAAGAGTTTCTTCTATTTTATCTATCCATGAGTAATCATACTCTACACTTTGAAAAGATGAATTAACTACAACTTTAGATTCATTAGAACCAACAAATTGTTGCATAGCTAAATTATCTGTATCATCTAATAAATTTAATAATTCGTTTTTATTCATCTTTTATTCCTTTCTACATTGCTTTCTTAAGTCTTGCTAAATATTCTTTACATTCGCTCATATTTTCTTTTCCAAATGTTTTATCTAAGAATTTAACATAACCATCTATTTCATCACGAATGAATGATAAGTTTAATTGTTCAAATTTTCTAAGTACTTTCTTACAAAGTATATAATCAAATCCATCTAACTCAGTACCACCGCATGCTACATATACTGGGATGAATTCTTTAATATGTTTTACGATACGGTTTCCAAAGGCTAGTCTGAAATGTTCAATAACATAATTGTCCATATCTTCTAACTTATTAAGTGTATCTTGACTAACTGCATGTTCTTGTTTAGCTTTATTAAATAAGCTTTCTAAATAACTACTATTAATTCTAATTCCATCTGTATCAGGAGCATCAAATACTTGACCTTTATCATTAATATCTATTGGCATAGCACGGTCGTATACCTTATCTGTTACCATAAATGTTGAATCATCATTATTGATTGTACCAATGTACCACATGTTATCTGGTATCTTAAGTTTACCATCAGGTAAATGTTTAGGATCGTTTGGCCATACATTTGGTACCAAATCTATTACCCATTCATCACGAGAAGGCATTTCTAATATAGATAGCATTTCTGCGAAATAGTATTCAACACGAGCTATATTCATTTCATCTAGTATTGTTAAATACATTTCATCATTATAACTTGCTTCGTACATAGCTTTTAACACTTCTGTTTCATTAAACTTTTTAGTAAACTCATTGAAGTAACCAAATAGCTCTGTTCTATCTCTCCATGATGGCTGAACTGAAGCAATAGTTGCATCTCTACTAATAAATTTTCCCCATGCATATGGAAGTGATGTTTTACCAGTACCAGAGATACCTTGTAAAATTACAAGTCTTGTTGCTCCAAGAGCTGCTACAAATAAACGAATGATTTTAACTTTATAATATAATTTCATACGACTAGCAGCAAAGTTTCTAAAAGTATCACATAATTCTTCAAGTGTGAATGTATTACCAAAGTTTTCAGGTTCTTTATTTGCATACTCTTCATCGATTTGAGTTAACTTGAAGAAACGACTTCCATTAGCTGCTTCAGGAATAGCTTCAGCTGGAGCTTCTTCACCCTCACCAGTTTCGCCTTCAGTAGTAGTACTTCCACTAGTACTCTTAACATCACTAGGTAAATCTACATTCAAAGCACTCTCTTGAGGTTTAAGACCAATTTGTGAAACTTTCAAAGCATATAATTCTTCTTTTTCTTGATTAAGTCTTATAACATCTCTATCAAGCTTAGCAACTTCTTCTAATAAACTTTCTTGCTCAACTAAAGTTTTCTTAAACTTAAATATTTTTCTAATTAACAAAAATACCAAATATATAATTCCAAGTAAGAATGCAAGTATAAGTAATACTGCTAAACCTACTAATATCCATTGACCAACTGAAAATTCTCCAGAATATTCTTTTAATATTTTTAAATATGCATTAAAGTTAAACATCTTAATAACGCCTTTAAAAAATCCCATAAAAATATTTATTATTCCAGAAAAGAATTGTTCAAATAAATCATATAAAAATCTAATATATGTTGACAATTCTTCCACCTCTATTCTTAATTCTATACTCAGTCTAATTTTATCATATTTTAGGACTAAATTACAAGGAAATATACTACTTTTATCAAAATAAAAAAGCTATTCAATGAATAGCAATTTTTATATTAAACAAATCATTTAACTTTCTTATAATCTAGTAACAACATTATAAATTTATATAATTGATATATAAAGAATGCTGCTAAAGGTAAAATGATACATACAAAGAATCCAACTTTAGCTTTTAAGAATGTTAGGACTGAACCTAAAACCGGTAATCTTGTTCCATTCCATACAGAGATAATATCTCCAGGAGCAACTTGTTGTGGATCTTCTCCAGTATTAGCATCACCTTGAGTAACATAAGATGTCATACCATTAACAGTAAGTACTGATTTAATACGGTGTGTCTTAATAATTTTTGCATTTTCTTCCATAGCGAAGAATGCAATGACATCGCCTTCTTTTAATATAGTTTTTCCATCATAACTCTTAGTAACAATTAAGTCACCAGTCTTAATAACAGGTTCCATTGATCCTGTTTGAATATTTAGAGGGATGTATCCAAATATTTTAGAAACTCCTTTTTCACGAGAAGTTAATGTAATCAAAGTTACACTAGCTGCTAAAATAATAACAACCCAAATTATTATATCTAAAATAACTTTTAAAATCTTTTTTCCTTTCATATTACGCCTCCAAAATTACTATGCACCAGCATTTTTAGATATTTGAATGTTGAAAGTAATATTAGAACCAGAAGCATTATTTTCACAGTCATAATCTTGTCCTTCAACCCATCCATATATTCTAACCTTATTAATACCAGCAGCTAAGTTAAATAATGTTTTATATTCTCCATTAGCAGTATTTCCATTTGGAGTTTGAATATCAGGAGTTACTTGATCAAAATATGTAGTAACTTTTGATTGATAGTCTACTGCAGGATTTGCAGCAATAGCAGCTTTAATACCATAGTAATTAGGTACAACTGTAGTCGCATCATATGTAGTTTCACCATAGTTGTTTGCTTGTGCTACACCAGCAGCTGTGTGTATATTTGAGTTTGGTTCCCAGAACATATTAGTAGCACCACCAGCACTATGACTAGCAGCACCTTTTAATGCAATAGCATCTGCACTAGCACCTGTAGCAGCACTACCTTCATAAAGGAATGCAACTCTAGCGGCATTCTTAAGTCCAGTATCAGCAGCAGTAGCTACAACATCTGATGAAGTTGTTAAATATACTGTAGTAGCTTGTGTAGTTAATAAGAATAAATCAAATGCAATAAAGTCACCTGTAGTACCTGCTTTTTCAATAGATTGTTCTGCAACTAATCTATAACCATGAGCAGTAGTAGCATCAGCTTCAATACTACCTTTATACATTTTCATAAATCCTGTAGTAGCATCTACATCACCTATAGTAGATACAGGAACAATTTGATTTGGTAATTGGTTTGTATTACCAGCATAAGCATTGGCAGTAATATCATTAGTTGAAATATTTGCTTTCCAGTTAACAGCATCTACAGAAACTTGGATACCATTAGCAGCACTAACATTTACATCAATGCTATCAACAGTAACAGTTGTATTTTCAGTGAACCATGCATAAGATGCAGTAGTTAAAGAAATAGCAGTAACTATCAACATAAGGAATGCAGTAAGAATCTTTTTACTATTATTATTTGATTCTTCATGATTTTCTTTTACAACATTGTTTTCAACAACATTAGTTGCTTGTGGTTGAGCAGGAGCATTATTAACAACTGCTTGATCAACAGGTGTTGTTTGAACATTGTTTTTTACATTGTTTTCATTTTCCATAATTTAATCCTTTCATTAATCAGTTTTCTCAGTAATTATCATAGACATTTTCATTTCCCCTCCAATGATATCATCGATACATTCAGGGTCTTTACCTTCAAGCCAAACAATTACAGTGTACCTGTCTATTTCACCAGGTTTAATGTTATTTCTATCTTGTTGCATTATTAAATGATTTGATAAAAACGATATTGTATTTGGTTCAGCTTTGCCATCTTTAGCTTTTTTAGCATAAACCTTTTTTTCGCCATTAGTATAAAGAGCAACCCTAACAGCCTCATCAACATTCTTTATAACAGATTCTATAACAATCTTAGATTTATAACTAACATTCTCTTTTCCATCATTTTTTACAAAGAACGTATATGCGATATAGTTATCTTCACTATGATCACCTTCTTTTGATATTAAACTATCAAAAGGAATCCACCCTTCAGTAATGTTATCCATATACTCTAAACCTTTTACTTTAATTTCAACAGTCTCCGCAGAAAACTCTGAATCAGAAGATAAAAGTATATGTCTTTCAGACTTTAAATTTTTATCTAGTTTAATTGTAAAATAACCATTGCTATTCACAACATATAATATTAAATATAATATTGAGAAAAATAGTAATAAAACTAATAAAGCCATTTTTACAATTCTGGTAAATAATTTTCGTCTATAAACTTTTTCAGCAGTTACTTTAACAATATTATCCATAATGTCACCTACTTATACATTTTATAAGTTCCATTATCATATTCTTCTACAATTGTGGCATTAATGCTTCTAGAAAAATTGATAATACTTTCATAATTAGTAACTTCACCAGGCTTTAAAAATAAATAATTTACAAGGCCTTTAAGTTTAATAGATTTTTGTTCTAGAGTATTTAAATGATAAACGCCAATCATAACACCAGCATTCTTCAGCTCTTTTACTTTAATATCTCTAGAAATTAATTCACTATATGGTACTAAAAATACAAAATGATTAAGAGTTTTAGGTTCTATAATATTAAGCATCTTAGTAACATTAGTTCTAAGCCTAAAAAATCCATTCGGAAGTTTTATAAAATATAATGTATTCTTTTTATCAGAGAAAACATCTTTAACTATTTGAAAACTTACATTTTCAGCTTCAATATACTTAAAGTCTATCGCAAATTCATATTTAATAAATGCATCATATACATGACTAGAATCAATACCACTAAATTCTTCTTTATCAAAATGAATTCTTGACATATAGTAATTAATACCATTTAAATTACCAATTACGTCATAATAAACTTTTAAAGGTGATTTCGATAATTCTCTTAGACACTTTTTATAGTTTTTACTTTCTTTAGTAATATTTTTAATTATTTTAATATATTTTTCATCAAACAATTCTTTTACTTCAGAATCAAAAAGTGACTTATTCTTGACTTCAAACATCTTTATGATTTCTTCATAACTGTATTTATCTTTAGTTAATGAATTAGAATATTCTTCTAAAGCAATATTTAAAAGAATAAGTTTAGCTACTAAATAATACCAATTGAATAACTTTTTATTATCAATCAAATCTAAGTAATCAATTACATTTTCAAAAATAAGTAAAAGCATTCTTTTTGGTACAATACTAACTACACCATATTTTTCAAATATTTCTGTATATTCTTCTAGAGCTTTATCTATGTTTCTGTTTCCAAAAAAGAAGTCTTGATAGAATTTATCTATACATATTTCAAAGTCTTCTATATTTTTTGGATATGGAACAATCTCATCACGAATAAGTATATCTACGTTTTTAAGAATGCATTTAGCTTTTTGTTTTAAAAAAACATCTGCTATGCACCTCATCATTTCCTCCTTACCCTATACACTATACAAACTAATTATATACTAGTTTTAGAAAAAACACAATATTTTAACGATAAAAAAAGAAAGATAAACCCTTAAACATTTTTATAAGACTATATGTCTACTTTTAGAAATTATATTTTTATAGTTTTTTAAGTTATTTTGATTATTATTTTGGTTTAATGTTTTACCCAAAGCAGTTATACATCCAAGCTTTTGATTTGGTGTTAATTTTGCTAGTTTAACAACTTTACAAGACATTAAAAATCTCATGATATTGTCTACATGACCTAATGTACGACTTGCAGAATTATAAGCATAATATACTATATCACCATTACCCATTTCTTTAGAAAAGAATAAGTATGAGCCATCCTTTTTTAATTTACCATTTACTACCTTTAATGGAACATATACTTCCACATCAGAATGTTCATCAATCATATAAACACCTCTAGTATTATTTTACATTAAATGAATACTTATTGTCAAATTAGTTATTATAAAAAATAAAATTGATAAATTATAGTTATTTAACTACAAATTTTAATGTACTAGGTATACCAGTAACACTACTATCATTAAACTTATCAGCAACTCTTTCATCTTTAGCATAACCAACAATAGCAGACACATTCTTAAACTGAAATATGAGTATGTAAAACCAATTACTCCAAGTACTGAAGTAACTACTAAAAGTATCAATATAATTTTTATGACTACTCTATTATTCTTAATCATATCTATCTATATTTATTATAATATGTCCCCCACCCACCTCGATCAAGCGAAAAAACGTTTGTACATCACTCAACTAATTTTAATTGTTTAACTATATTCTTTTATGTTATACTTATATAAGAATAAGGAGAATATCTATGATAGTAAATTCAAATTATGATACTAGACTTAAAATAATTGAAGATGATATTATTAACTCTATTAAACCAGAATGGAATAAAGATGAAATAATAAGATATGTTTATTTATACATAGGTAAAATTATTTCAAAAAACGTAGATTTCTTCTATTCATTAGGAAGAAAACTAGAATATAAAAATTATTCATTTGATAAATTAAAAAGAACATATGAAAGTAAAAGAATTACTAATTTATCAGTTATATGTAAATCTTCCGCAATAATTTTGAAAAGAATATATGATAAACTTGGCATAGAAAGTGAATTAATGGAAACAGTTGATTACAATCAATTCACTGATGAAGAAACTAAGGAAACATTAGATGTTCACCATTGGTTTTTATGTGTCACTGGAGAAAATAATAGAAAATATTTTTTAACAATTATACCCGATCTATTTTATATACAATTTAATATGAAAACTAAACACTTCGCTAATAGAATTGACTATTATAGAGAAGCTGATAACAAAAAAGTTCAAGTATATAAAGGATCACAAATAAATAATACCGTACTAACTGATGAAGAAATAGAAAAAATAGATGAAAAAATTGGATATATTATCCCCTACTATGTTGAAGAAAATAATGGTAAAAGAAAAAGATATAATGGTTACGATGATATATTTATAGATTATTTAAAAATGTATTCAAGAAAAAATACATATCTTATGGAACTTGGATATGATACTGATTTCTTTAAAGATATTACAAACTATAAAGTTGGAGATTTAACTATTGAAGAATATTTAAATAAAAAAGAATTTAGTATGGATAAAGTAGATAAATGGATAGATTACATTAAAGAAAGAGCAACATTTTATGGACACGATCCAGAGCAAGATAAAGACACTAATGGAAAAATAAAAGCATTAAGAAAAGCTCTTGAAAATAAAGATGCCAAAAAATACAGAAATGTTATTGGCCAACTCGGAATTTCTTTCGTAGATGATAAATACAAAATTGATGAAAATGGATACTGTTCACTAACTTATATAGAGAAAAAATTTGAATATTTATTTCCTAAATTCTTCTCTTGTAATGAAACAGTAAAACCTTTAACATCAAAATTTACAGGTTTAGCAGAAAAATTAGATTTCATTGATATGTTTATTGATAACATGTTTCCTGAATTAAAAGAATCTAAAGCAAATGCAGGAATCAAAATAAATCCTAAATATTCTTTAGTAAGAAATAGAATTCAAAGATATGTTGTATACTCAACGAAAAGAAAAAAATATGACATAATATTTTCAATAGATAATAGTAATACTTATTATTACTTTAATCCTATTAGTGGAAAATTTGCTAAAATTGGTAACTTACTTAATTTAATAAGTGATGAATTTATAATAGTAAGTGATGAACTAAAAAATAGAATGAGAGAAGTTGAAAATATAGAAAAACCAACTAAAGCATTATAAAAGACTATAAAGTCTTTTTAATTTAACAAAAATATTTATTTAGAATATATTACTATGAAAGCGAGGTTATATGAAAAAAATAATTCTTATAGTAGTAACTATATTTTTAATATTTATAATTAGTTTTTCTTTTAAGAAAGATGAAAGCAAAAGAATTGTTGTTTCAGAAGTTACACATTCAGTATTTTATAGTCCTTGGTATGTAGCTCTTGAAAATAAATATTTTGAAAGTGAAGGACTTGATATTGAAGTTGTTTTAACACCGGGTGCTGATAAGGTAGCTGCATCTGTTATATCTGAAGATGCAACCATAGGTTTTTCCGGGCCAGAAGCAACTGTTTATATTTATAATAATAGTAATGAAAAACTAGTAACGTTTGCATCTCTTACTAAAAGAGATGGACAATTTATAGTTGGAGATTGTAAATATAAAGATAATTTTAGTGTACAGGATTTAAAAGGTAAAAAAGTATTAGCTGGAAGAAGTGGTGGTATGCCATTACTTATGTTTAAGTATGCCCTAAAAGAATCAAATATTGATGAAAAAGATGTTATTATTGATACATCTATAGACTTTGCATCTCTAACTGGTGCATATATAAGTGGTCAAGGAGACTTTGTTAATCTTTTTGAACCAAATGCTCTAAAAGTTGAAAAAGAAGGTTCAGGTTGTGTACTTTCATCTCTTGGTAATATATCAGGTACTGTTCCCTACACTACATTCTATGCTAAAGAAAGTTACATTAAAAAGAATAAAGATGTCATAAAGAAATTTAATAAAGCACTAAATAAAGGATTAGAATTTGTACATAAAAATGATGCTAAAACTATAGCTAATGCTATTAAAAATCAATTTAGTGATACTTCTATTGAAGACCTAACAACTATAGTAGAAAGATATAAAAGTGCTGACTCATGGTATAATTCAACATACATAAACAAAAAAGACTATAATAGATTATTAGATATTATGATATATGGTAAAACAATAGATAAAAAAGTTAATATAGATGATTTAATAACTAATGAATACAACTAATATTTTAGAAGTTAAAAACATATCTAAAGTTTACCATACAACCGAAGGAGAAATAGAAGCTTTAAATAATATAAGCTTTAATATTGATTCTGGTGACTTTATTGGTCTTATAGGACCTTCAGGTTGTGGAAAAAGTTCTATACTAAATATAATATCTAATCTTGATAAAAATTATAAAGGAAATATAAATATTAAAAATGGCATAAAAGTTTCATATATGCTTCAAGAAGATGCATTATTTCCATGGTTAACTGTTCTTGATAATGCGCTACTTGGTTTAAAAATAAAACATAAACTTACTAAAAATAACAAAGAGTATGTTATATCTCTATTAAAAAAATATGATCTATATGATTTTATTAATAAGTATCCAAGTTCTCTATCAGGTGGTATGAAACAAAGATTAGCACTTATTAGAACATTAGCAATGAAACCTGATATTCTACTTCTAGATGAACCTTATAGTGCTCTTGACTATCAAACAAGATTAAAAGTTGGAGATGATGTATTTAAAATAATCAAAGAAGAAAATAAAACTGTTGTAATAGTGACTCATGATATTGCTGAAGCAATTTCTATGTGTAATAAAATAATAGTTTTCTCTAAAAGACCAGCAACTATTAAAAATATACATGAAATAAATTTATCTAACAAAAGTACACCAATAAATAATAGAGAAGCAAAAGAATTTAAAGATTACTACAAACTTATCTGGAAGGAAATAGATAATAATGAGTAATGAACATAAAAAATATTTAAGAAAATTAAAGCTAAATAAACTTTTAATATCTATTACACAAATTAGTATATTTATATTTTTTATAATTATTTGGCAATTTCTGGCTAGTCATAATTATATAAATTCTTTTATTACTAGTTCCCCATCTAAAATATTAAGTACTATATCTAAACTTTATATTGAGAATAATCTATTTATTCATATATGGATAACCATAAAAGAAACTATTATTTCTTTTATGATAACTACTTTTCTCTCTATTATTATATCTATAATTTTATATGAAAGTGATTTTCTATCTAAGGTTATTGATCCATATTTAACTATATTAAATAGTCTTCCTAAAGTAGCATTAGGCCCTATAATAATTATATGGATTGGTGCTAATCAAAATGGAATTATTACTATGGCTATATTAATATCTATTATTGTTAGTATTCAAACTATATACAATGGTTTTATAAACACTGATAAGTTAAAGATAAAATTATTAAAGACATTTAATGCAACTAAAAAGGATATATTATTTAATGTAGTAATGCCATCTAATAAAAGTACTATTATTAATACGTTAAAAATAAATATATCTATGTGTTTAATAGGTGTTATCATGGGAGAATTCTTAACATCTAAAGCAGGTATTGGTTATTTAATATTATATGGTTCTCAAGTATTTAATTTAGACTTAGTAATGACAGGTATATTCTTATTAACAATTATATCGATTGTTATGTATAAAATTATTGAAGAGATAAGTAAAAGAAGTTAGCCATTTGTTAACTTCTTTTTGTTATGTGAAATAAACTAGCACAATTTTCACATTTTAAGTATTTTCCCCCTTGAACAAAATATGCTCTTGGAGAAGGACTACATGACTAACAAGTATTAAATGCAATTCTAACTTCTCCATCAGTACCACGTACAACAATGAATTGTATTATTACCCCGTTACTATCATAATTAACAAATGTACATCACTAGTTATATTAGTAGTATCAAGCACTATTTTTCCATCTGCTGAGTTTACAGTTATAATATTATTCTTCTTTTCTGCTTCTTCTTGCTTATCACTAACATATAAAATAAATATTGAAAAAAGTAACCAAAATACTAAGAAATTTCTACATATTACTCTTTTACACCTACAAATGTAAACCCTGTTCCATTTACATTTTCTTTTACACTATTAATGTCAACCAAATTTTTACTAGTAATAGTTACTTCACCATTCTTTAAATCTACTTTAACTTTAGCACTATCATCTACTTTAAGTATTGCATCAGTAACTTTCTTAGCGCAATGTTCACAATGCATACCATCTACTATAATTATTATTTTGCTTTTCTTTCCAAACATATTAACACTTCCTTACCTTTACTCTTTTTAATCTTAATGTATTTAACATAACAGTAACACTACTTAATGTCATTGATAAACCCGCTATCATAGGATTCATATTAATACTAAATCTACTTAATAATCCTATTGCTATAGGTATCATACATATATTATAAAAGAATGCCCAGAATAAATTCTCTTTTATAATTTTAATTGTACTTTTACTAATATTAATTAAATTAACTATATTTACTAAATTATCATTCATAAGTATTACATCTGATGAATCATTAGCTATATCAGTACCACTTCCAATAGAAACACCAATAGATGCAGTTGCAAGACTAGGAGCATCATTTATTCCATCCCCTATCATCATAACTGTTTTTTCTTTCATTAAATTATTTATTTCTTTTACCTTTTCACTTGGAAGTACATTAGAAATAACTTTATTTATATTTAATTCTTTTGCAATAACATTTGCAGTAACTTCATTATCACCTGTTAACATTATTACTTCTCTACCAGCATTTAATTCACTAATTATTTTTTTAGCATCGTCTCTAATAATATCTTTTACACCAACCAATGCAATTACTTTTTTATTTTCAATAACATAAAGAATACTATTACCATCTTTAGTTAATTCATTTTCATCATCAGAGTATTTATTTTCTATTTTTAATTTTTCAAATAATCTAGCATTACCAACATAATATTTATTATCTTCTATCTTTCCTTCTAAACCTACTCCATCTATATTTTTATAATTTTTTACATCTTTAAGTTTAAACTTTTCATCTTTGAATGCACTAGCTATCGGATGACTAGATTTACTTTCTAAAGATGAAATAATTACTTTAAGTTCAGTATCTTTATAATCACTATAATTATTAATTTTATTAACTTTTAAGTTTCCATATGTAAGAGTACCAGTTTTATCAAAACATATAGTATCTACTTTATATGAGTTTTCAAGTGTTTCGCTATTCTTTACAAGAATACCGTTTTTAGCACATACGCCTTCACTCACAACTATTGCAAGAGGAGTAGCAAGTCCTAAAGCACAAGGACATGAAACAACTAATACATTAACAAAATGAACTAAACTATTGTTAATACCTTTACCAAGTAACAAATAACTAGCAAATGTTATAACAGCTATTAAGATTATACTTGGTACAAAGTAACCACTAACCTTATCAGCAAATCTAGCAATTGGAGCCTTCGTATTACTAGCATCAACAACTAATCTAACTATTTCAGATATTGTTGAATTTTTTCCTATAGCCTTTGCTTCATATAAAACAGAACCATCTATATTTAAACTACCAGCAACCACTTTATCATTAATACTCTTTTTATTTGGTTTACTCTCTCCTGTAATAAAAGATTCATCTGCATGAGTACTACCATCAACAATAATACCATCAACTGCAAACTTCATACCAGGTTTACAAATTAAAATATCTCCCACTTTAACTTCATCAATAGTTACTTCTTTTTCTCCATCTTTAGTTTTAACTAAAGCTTTCATAGGAGTTATTTGTACTAAAGACTTTATTGCCTCTTTAGTTTTTTCTTTACTTTTAGAATCTATATATCTTCCAAGTTTTATGAAATATATAACTATTCCAGCACTTTCATAATATAAATTATGGACAAACATATCTTTATCAAGAATAATCATAATACTACTAAATAAGCTATAAATAAAGCTTGATAAGACACCAATAGACACAAGAGTATCCATGTTAGGTGTTTTATGTATTAAGTTCTTATAACCGCCCTTAAATATGTCTAAGCCATAAATCATAAACGGAATAGTAAGAACTAATAAACATATAGAGTAATTATTAGCATGATTTTCCATATTAAGAAAATCAATAGTTGGAAGTCCTATCATACGAGACATAGACACATATAGTAAAATTAAAACTAATACACTATATATAATTAAATTTCTTTTAATATTTTTATTTTTCTTTTCTTTAAACAAATCATAAGGACCTAAACTTTCAAAACCAGCTTCCTTGATATATTTTTCTATATCATTAATACCAATTCCTTCATATTTTATAGTAGCCATCGCAAGAACTAAATTAACTGAAGCATCTACTATACCCTTTTTTTTATTTAAATATTTTTCAAGTCCAGAAGAACAAGCACTACAACTCATTCCCCCAATACTAAGATCAATCTTATTCATTTTTATCACCATACACATTATAGGGTATAGGGGTATCCCTGTCAACGCTAAAACAAATAAAAAGTACTAGTTAAAGTACTAATTAATTTTCTTATACAAGAATAGCGTTGCAACAAGTAATATTCCAATTACTACACCGCCAGTAATATACCAGCCGTTGAATCCACTTCCAACCTTATCTTTACTAATTGCAAAATAAATATTATTATCTTCTTGATTAATAGTCCAAGTTGCTGTATCACCCTCAACATTTTTTGAGTTAGAATTTAATAGTTTATCTTTTGCTTCTATTTTAAATTGCATTCCATTAACATATCTACATGTATAATAACCAGATAAACTATAATAATATGCTTCATCATCTTCTCTTATAAACTTTATACTAAAGCAATTATTAAATATATTATTATTCTTAAATTCATCATATTTATATTTATAAGTGTACTCATATATAAAATCATTGTTACTTTGTGTTAATTTTCCACTATACTTATAATTATCCATATTAGCAAAACTATTTATCTTATTTTCATTAAATAATTTTTCAGAACCAGTTTTTACTTGATAATTAGTATATGTTCTATCAATTAACAAACCTTCATCTGTATCATTTACATATTTTGTATATTCATTTGCATTGTATTTTATTGTTATTTTTGAATCAATACCATCTTCTCCAAAGTTATAATATATTTCGCTAGTACAACCCGTACATAAAATAACAATAACTAATAGTAAAAATAATTCTATAAATTTAAGAAATCTTGTAACTTGCATATCCATCAACTCCAGAATAATTAAATAAATTTGTTATATTAGCACCAGGATCTATAATGTAAACATTACTTCCTTCTACTCTATCAACAAAAACCCAGTGTCCCCCACCTTTTACATAAGCAATAACATATTCTCCTCTATTTAATGCTTGTCTTAATTGTTCAGCTTTATGAGCATTAGAACCAGTTAAACTAGTTTGTCCTTGATATTTAAAATTTGGTGCTAAATTTGTTACAGCTCCCCAAACTAATAAATTGCCTGAATATCCACCATTATTGTTCATCCAATTAACAAAGGTAGCTGGATTTAGTGTAGGAATATTTACTCTTACACCACTCTTAGCTAATGCAATAGCAACAGAAGTTGAAGTACATCCCGCACCACAAATAGTTTGAGAACTACCCATTCTATTACTTCCCCAATTATTCGCACATTGTTTCCAAGTTCTATAATCACCTGTAGATTCATAATTTGAACTTCCACCATATGTAGCTCCCTGGGAATTTTTTTCAATTCTTTCAGCTTCAGCTCTAGCAGCCTCTTCAGCAACTTTTTTATTATATTCAGCAAGCCTTTCATCATTTATTTTTTGTAATGCTTCTTCTTCACTTTTTCTTTGTGCAATATATTCAGGTGTTGCACTTGAAAAACAAGTTCTATATTCACTATTTCCAGGAGAAAGTCTAGTTAAAACATTTACTAACGTTGGAATCATAAATATTATAATAGTTGCTAACATTTTTTTAGTTGCACTAGTTTTTATTTTATTTAATAGTTCAGGATCTCCATTCATTAACTCTTTAACAATATTAACCATTAAAGATAACATTAAAATAATAGGAACAACCACACTAATAATCATAATTAAAGTCTTAATTATAAACATAACATTAAGTACTGACGAATTATCACATATAGCTAAAAAATACATATACATCACCCCTAAATATTTCCATGCTCATTTTCCATACTCAATAATTTACTTTTTAATAAAACTAATCTAAATATTTTATATATATCATATGAAATAATAACTAAAGCAGGAATCATAATAGCAACAATCCATCCACCTTTAGATGCTAAGAAAAATTGTACTCTACCTAATTGTGGTATTTTAAATAATACTTTACCAACTACATTACTAGGAATAACTTTTTCTTCATCAGCTTTTGGATTAGCATCCCCTTTTACCCTAAACATTTTACCTGAATCAGGTACATCAACAATTTCTATAATTCTATGTGTTATAGGAGTTCCACCAAAGAAAGAGTTTGTTGAATAAAAAGTAATTATATCTCCTTCTTTTAATTTATCTGTATCAACTCTCATAGTAAATGCAACATCATATACATTCAAAGTTCCAGTCATACTAGGACTTATTATTGTATATAAACCAAACAATGGTTTTTTCCCTTGCTTTTGAGCAATCTTACCACTAATCACATAAAATATTAAAAACGCAGCTATTGCCATAAGAATACAAATAATAGTATAACTTATAACTTTATAAATCATTTTAAATATTTTTTTTCTTTTAATTTTCTTATCCTCTTCCATAAACAAACTCCATTATTCATAAACATAAAGAACTGTTATTTTACCAATAAACGTTTTACCATTTAAATAATTTTGATTTTTACCATTATCTTTTAATTTAAGCTTTAATTCATAATCATGTAATGAACCAACACTTATATCTCCTACTCCTAATTCAGTAGAAGTTAAAGGAACAGCTTGTTCACTTTTAGTAACAACTTTATCATTATTATTTTTAGAAGATTTACCTTTTAATTCAAATACGAAATTATCTTCTATTGAATCTGTAAGCGATTTTTCAACATCAAAAATAATTTTATATTTGCCAGCAGTATCAATGCTATAATTTTCTATTGAAAAATTATATGTAGATTCCCAATTAGGTTCAATATCATATGCATTTATTTGATTTCCATCATAAAATCTAAGTAACATATTTGAACTCTTAATTACAACTTTAGTTTCATCACCATTTTTAATTGTTTTGATATAGTAAGCATAAGAAGTACCAATTAACATAGTAAATAAAGCTACTAAAACCAGCAAATAAATAATAATATTAAATTTTCTTGCTTTTTCATTTTCATTCTTCATAATCTCGTCACCATACTATATATATAATAACAAAAAACACATTAGTTTACAAGAAATAATACCAATATAAACTTTTATTTACAAATAAAAAAAGTAGTAATTAAACTACTTATTTTTATATTAAATCAGATTATTGTGCGTTTTCAACAACTAGCTTACCAGCAAATGTTTTACCTTGAGCAGCATTTTGATCAGAACCTGATTCCTTGAATTGAATTGAATATGTATAAGTATGAGTTTCAGTACCATTTAAAGTACCATTACCTAATACATTTTTTCCAACTCCAGGAACAACTTGTTCAGTGATAGCAGTAGCAACAGTTCCTTTGTTGTTAGCTTTTCCACTTAATGAATGAACAAAATAACCATCTGCAGCATCACTTAATGTGTTGGCAGTTACATCTAAATAAATAACATAATTAATCTTTTCTGTTGCACCAGATGTTGTATTTACAATAGTAAATGTTTTAGTAGATTGTGGACTTTGTTCTGGTTTAATATTAGTCATATTAATTTCGTTACCATCAGTAAATACTACACTACCTAATGTTGCAGTAGTTACGATAATACTAGAAGCTTTATCATTTCCTTGGATAGTAATACTAAACCATGCGAATGTTGCTCCAATAATAGCTACTAATAATGTTGCAATACCTATAACAGATAAAAATATTGTTTGTCCTTTATTGTTATCCATGATTCATCCTCCCTTTGCTATAATAATATTAGCATTTTTAAAAAAAACATGCAATAGATTTTTTAAAAGTTTCACCATTGTGATATAATTTTTTTACAAGGTGATAATATGAAAGAAAAATTTAAAAAATATATTCCTGAAATAATTTCAATGATTATACCAATAATTATTATATGTATAGCATGTCTATTTACTAATACAAAACCATTCGGAGACTATTTGCTTGCTAAATATGATGGGCTTTCTCAATACGCAAGCTTTACAATGAATTTTAAGAATGCTTTACTTGGAAAAAATAGTTTATTCTACTCTTTTGGTGGATCACTTGGATATAATTTTTATGCAACAAGCATTTATTATTTATTTAACCCAACAAATATACTTTGCTTATTCGCAACAAAAAATACAATAACTGAATATTATACATTTTTAATATTTTTAAGAATAAGTCTTTCAGCATTCACAATGTGTAAATATTTAAAATATAAATTTAAAAATCAAAACAATATATTTTATATTTCATTAAGTATATGTTATGCATTAATGGGATATAATGTTTGCTACTTCTTTAACTATATGTATTTTGACAATGTAATGTTTTTACCTATTCTAATGATTGGATTAGAAAAACTTATAAATGAAAGAAAAAATATTTTATATATAATAATGTTAACAATTTCAATACTATCAAATTTCTATATAGGATATATGGAATGTATATTCTGTTTAATTTATTTTATTTATAATTACATAAATTTAAAAAAGAAAGATACAAAAATTATAAAAGATTTTATAATTTCAAGTTTATTATCGGGTTTCATGTGCATGATAACATTAATACCAGAAATATTAGAACTAATGCAAGGTAAATTAGAACACTTCAGTAGTGAGTTTCAAACAAATTACTTTGAATTCAACAATAATTATTTAAATTTCTTTTATAAACTTACACCAGGAAGTACAATAGAATATGATATTAAATATGGTTCAATCAATATATACGTTTCATTTCTAGTAGCTATTTTAGTAATAAAATATTTCTTTCTAAAAAATATATCAAAAAAAGAAAAAATAACAACATTAATATTTATATTATTCTTTTTGTTAAGTACAAGTTTTAATTTAATAGACTACGCTTGGCAAATGTTTCAAAGGCCAATATGGTACCCAAATAGATATATTTTTACATTTTCATTCTTCTTAATAGTGACAGCTGCCAAAACATATGCTAATAGGGAAAAAATTAATCAATCACTTAAATGGAAAATAATTATAAGCGTTATTTATATTATATTAATAACTATAACAGTACTAATAAATAAAGTATTCTCATCAATGTATGGTGCAATTAAAATAGCTGCGTTTATATTTACTATAATGTTATTATTGGAATATATGTTCTTATTTGAAAATAAAAAAGCAACGATATTAATAATTTCAATGTTATTTATTGAATTAACATTTAATACAATAATTACATTTAAAGAACTTGAAACAGTTTATCCATATAATAATTTTCAAAAATCAACCCAAGAAAAAACAGATATAACAAACTATATAGAAAAAATAGATAGTAAAAAAGATAACTTCTATAGAGTTAGTTTGGAAAAAACAAATATACACACAGAAGGCTCATTCTATCAATACAATGGTTTTAATTCCTTCAGTTCAATAAAAAATTCAAAATTACTCCACTTTTTCAAAGATCAAATGTTTTATGAAGTTATTGATAACACTAGTTTAGTATTCAATTACAATAATCCTTACATCACTTCTATTATTGGAGTTAAATATATAGGTGGAAGTAACAAAGAATATTACTATGAACAAGTATATGATAAATATCCAGCCATAACACTTTATAAGAATAAGGATGCTTTATCTCTAGGATTTATGATTAATAAAAATATTAATAACTATAAATATACAAATGATTCATACAAGAACACAAAAAACTTAACAAATAAAATGATCAATAGAAATAGTGAAGTATATGAATCATTAAATAAGAATATAAAATTTTATAATTCTGAAATAAAAACAATAAATGATAAAAAATATGTAATAATAAAGAATAAAGATGATAACTACATTTCAATAGAAGGAACAATTACTGAAGATGGATTTGTTACGTCAAATAAAGGCAAAGATTTCTATGTTCTCACTGAAGTTTATATAAATAATAAAAAACTTACAAGTTATGGAAGAAATAAAACTCCATTACTACTTAAAAAGGGAGATAAGTATAAAATTATATTTAAAAGTACAAAAGATAAGTATGAATACAAATATATAAACTGGTTTTTAACATACGTAGATGATTATAAAGATTTTATTAATGAATTAAAAAAGAACGAATTAGAAATAACAGAATATAAAAAGGATGATTATATAAAAGGAACAATAAAAGTTACAAATGATAAAACAACTCTATTTACTTCAATACCATATAATAAAGGATGGAAAATAAAAATTGATGGTAAAGAAACTAATTACAAAGATTGCGTAAATGCATTTATATGCATAGATAATTTAAGTGAAGGGAATCATACAATAGAATTTAAATTTATACCTCGTGGATTATTTATCGGAAGTGCTATATCAATAATAACATTATTTTTAACAATTATTTACATAAAAAAAAGACGTACATATTAGTACGTCTTTTATTGTTTAACAATTATTTTTATTTTAGCATCAAATGTTTTTCCTTTATCAATATCTTGATTTACTTTAGTGTTTTTAAACTCAAAACTAATCTTAAATGTATAAGTAGTTTTAGCAGGTATTGTAATATTAGAAACAATATTTGAATTCTTATAAGGAGCTCTAGCATTTTTTACAAGAATAGTATTATTTCTACTAACTGTATAATATAGATTATTAACAGTAGTAAATGTATTCTTAACATTTAACCAATTCATGTTAACAACTTGTGGATTATTTGATGTATTAGCTAATTTAAAGCTTTTAGAACCAGTCCATCCTGGAACAATATTATTTTTATTATATGTTGCTGAATCAATAAGTGTTAAAACATACTCTTCTCCTTCAACAATATCAATTGTTGGATCATTACATTTTTCATCACACTTTCCATCTCCATCAGTATCACAATATAAATCGCACTTTCCATCTCCATCAGTATCACAATTTAGATCGCATTTACCATCCTTGTCTGTATCACAATTAAGATCACACTTGCCATCATTATTTGTGTCACAGTTTAAATCACACTTTCCATCATTATTCGTATCACAATTTAAGTCACATTTTCCGTCTTTATCAGTATCGCAGTTTAAATCACATTTTCCATCTTTATTTGTATCACAATTTAAATCGCACTTACCATCGTTATTTATGTCACAATTAAGTTCACATTTCCCATCACCATTTGTGTCACAGTTTAAATCACAATAACCATCTTTATTATTATCACAATTTAGATCGCACTTTCCATCCCCATCAGTATCACAATTTAGATCACACTTTCCATCATTATTTGTGTCACAGTTTAAATCACACTTTCCATCATTATTTGTATCACAATTTGTATTACAAACACCATCTTTATCAGTATCACAATTTAAATCACATTTTCCATCATCATCTAAATCAAGATTTGTATCTGGCCAACCATCATTATTTGTGTCACAGTTTAAATCACACTTTCCATCTTCATCAGTATCTTGATTAATTAAATTTGAATCAGGCTTTCCATCTCCATCTTTATCGATATTAAATGTAGGTTTTTTATTCTTTTTAAAGTCTATATTAGTATTAGGTTTCTTTTTATCAATACTACAATTAACTAGACATTTACCAGTTCCATTATCAATATTGATTTCAGCAATACCATCACCATCAATATCTATATTTAAATCATTATTTCCTTTATGTTTAATATAAAGTCCTGTTCCACCAAGAACTAAAATTATGAAAAATAGAAGCAATAATAATAAAAGCAACATACTCTTTTTTTTATTTTTTTCTTCTTCATGTTGATTTTGATCATCATTATATTCATAATTATCATTTAAAGTCACATTATCTTCCATAATATATCTCCTATTATCAAAACAATTTTAACACAAACAATCAAATACTTCAATATTTAGATATAGTGAAGACTGGTTTCACATCTAATCTAGTTGTATAGTTTTCTTTAACATAAACATCATAATTAAATTGAACAGAAGAGCCATAATTTTCAATACCACTATTTATTAACCAATAATTTCCAATTAATAATTTTTTATTTTTTATTTTATCAAATATCTTAATATATTCACTATAAGATAATATTCTAATTTTACTCTTACTATAATTATTACATGACCAATTATTAGAATTAATTTCGTTCTTTGTAAATCCTCCACATCCTTCATCGTTTAAACAACCACTAGTAATAAAGTCATCGCATATTGGAGTATCCTTTAATTTTTTTTGAATACTACTATTTAAAGATTTAATATAAATATTATTAAGATAATAATTTATGTATGAATTACTCCATTTATAATTAACAGATTTATCACTAGTATAATAACAATAATCACCCTCACTGTCTAAGCAATGAGAGAATTTTTCGTCAAGTGAATATTGCTTCATAAGAGTTATATCATCTTTATTATCATTAAGAACAATATAATCAATATCATCTATTGATACTATAGAACCATCACAATAATATTTGTTTTCATCATATTCTCCTTTATTTCCCAAAAAACATTCTACATTATAAGAATATGATTTGCTTAAGTTACCATCTTGATCTTTAAACCAAATATAATGTTTTCCTTCATCAAATGATTTAATAATAATATTATCTGTATACTCAGGTTTAATCCATTTTCCTTTTAAGTCATCAGTATCTGATATTAAATATTCTAAATCTTTTTGATTTACATTAAATGAAATGATATTATTGTTTTTATTAATTTGTACCTCAATAGTAACAAAATCCTGACATTCTTTTTTTTCTACTTTTACTTCACCAAGTTGAGTTTTACTAATACAATAATCATCAGATTGGATAATAAAACTAACATTTTTATAATCATCAATTTTAATATTACCATTACCATCGAAAAAATAATTTGTACTTAATATTTTAGTTTCAGTATATATTGCACCTGTTTTATACTTATATTCACCACTATCTAAAGTATATAAATATTCTAATAAACTTCTAGATTTATTAAGTAAATGAATATGATTATACCTAAATATAAAAAATAATAAAATTAGTAGCATAATAACTACGAATGCAATGATTGTAATAATATATTTCTTTGTGTTTTTCATAATAATTATTATAAATTAAATAAAAAGAAAAGGAAATACTTTTATTTCCTAATCACACCATAAACATTTAGTAACACCAACTTTATCTAGTGTATTTTTGTTACCTTCTATTGTTATTTCTAATTTTCTTTCTACATCATAATTATAAAATTTACCATGTTTTACATCATCTAATATTCTATTTAATAATTTATTTGTTGAGTTTCTATAATATACAGTTGCAGCAGTAGAATCAAGACTATAATTATGTTCATAATAGTACGGGCTTGAATATTCGGGACCATATACTTTAACAATTATAGTTCCATCTTCCATATCTTTAACTACATTCTTATTTACAACTTTACAATAATCACATTCTATTTTATTAATTTTATTAGTATCAAATGTATATTCTTTTCTTAAAATATATTCTGGTTCTACATCATTAAAATCAAGACCAGCAACTTCTACAGCAAATAATCCAAGTCCAGAACCAAATAATACAACAGCAACAATAAATGTAATTAGTAATCTCAATTTATTATATTTAAAATCAAAAATAAATCTATATAAAATTTCACATACCCATATAGCACCTAATAAAAGTCCAAAAGAACCAATAATAGCACCTAAGAATAAATAATATTTAAATGAAAATTCTATTGCTACTGCAAATAATACTGAAACTGCAACCAATGCACATGCAGCTATAATCAATATTAAGAAAGCGTTGATCTTAAATATCCAAACAAATATCTTTCCTATAAAATTCATAAAAGAATTATCGCTTTTATGTAAATCTTTCTTTTCGCTCTTTTCTATTTTATCTTCTTTAATTTTTTTACTATTTACACTTTTCTTTTTTGGAACTTCTTTTAAAGTATTAAGTTCAAAATTATTTAATATTTTTTCACTCATAAGTTTAATATAAACAATGTATGCAATAAATATATAAATAATATTTATAACTACGGCTACAATGCCACTAATTACATTGTATATTCTATATGGTAATGGTGAAATAATATTTTCAAATCCATCCTGTATAAAATAAAATGGTATTTTAACAAAAGCACATATAATTAATGCAATTAAAACGTATATTAATAATTGTAAAATATCTTTAAATGTTCCAGATGAAATAATCTTGATAGTTTCATTAAATACATTTTTTGTTGTATCTATCAGATCATTAACAATATTACTTTCTCCTTTATTATAATTTTTATTTATTTTATATGCATCTAAAATATTCGTAATTAATTCATTAAAATCACCAAACTCTAAAATCGCATCTTCTTCAGAAACACCAGATTTTACTTTCTCATCAATATGTTCACTATATTCATTTATAATATCTTCAACTTCATCACTTTTTAGTATTTCTAACTTTTCTCTTAATTTGTCTAAAAAATCTTTTTTAGTCATTACCTTCACTCTCCTTTATAAAAGAATTAACACTACTTTCAAACTTTTTCCATTCATCGAGTAACCTATCTTTTCTTTTAATACCAAGAACTGTTAACTTATAATATTTTCTACTTGGTCCTCCTGTTGACTCTTTAAGATATGTTTCGAAGTATCCTTCAATAGTTAATCTCTTCAGTATAGGATATATTGTACCTTCATTAACATTAACAACTTTACTTATCTCTTCAACTAATTCATATCCATATCTATCTTTTTTTGATGCAAATAAAAGAACCAACAATTCTAAAACGCCTTTTTTAAATTGTGTATCCATTTAGTCACCTCACGATAATATTATCACTGCTACTATGTATTGTCAAGTAGTGTTTATTACACAAGAGTAAAATATCGAATTAAAAATATAATTAATAAATGTAACGGATAAAAGAAATAAAAGAAATATTTATTAATTTTAATATTAGTTTTAGTGTTGATTAATATAAATGGTAAAGCGAAAACAGCACATGTAGTAAAACATGCAGGTATATTACTAATACCAATATAACTACTTATTGCATAATTAAAATAAAATGTAACATAAGCTAAAAACATTATAAATTTATTGCTTCTAAAATAATAAAATATTGGTACTAAAAATAAATATGTTGATGCATAATCAACTTTGAATAAGAATGAAAATATTACAAAGAATGGTAAGTAAATCCATTTCTTGTTATCAAGCGTGTAATAAAGAAGAACTTCTAGTAATATTGTAAACATAATATTAGGAGTATATGTATTAAATACAATAGTATAAAATGGTTGGCTAATTAATCCAAGAATAAACAATCTTAAAATATATTTTTTTAAATCTTTAGTCTTAAAATACCCTATCATTGCACAATATGTAAATATGGGAAAAGCAAGTCTTCCAACAGAACGCATTATCAAATTATTAGAAAAAAGTGCATATCCAATATGATCTATTACCATAGAAATAATTGCTATAAGTTTTAAAAAACTAGTATCCATATTAGTAATAATTCCATTATTCTTCTTCATATATATTCACCAACTAAATTTTAACATATTGAATAATATATGTAAATTAACGAAAAATTTACATATAAAAAAATAGATTGTATGTAAACAATCTATTTAGTTTCTATTCTATTAAATAGTATTTCTGCTTCATTAAGAGTAATATTTGTTTCTAAATTACCAAATTCTAAAGTGTCAAATTCTATATTTTTTGTATTTAACATTTTAAATATTCTATCACTAGTTCCAGGTATATATGCTCTTAAAAGTACAGCAGATATTCTAATACATTCAAGTAAATTATAAAGTACAGTTTTTAATCTATCAGCTTTTGTTTCATCCTTAGCAAGTACCCATGGAGTTGTATCATCAATATATTTATTACTTCTCTTTAACAATTCAAATATATCTTCAAGAGCTTCATTAACTTTTAATGAATTCATTTTTTCATCAACAAGTTGAGGTAAATTTTTAGCAAAATTAATTAATTCCACATCAACTTCTTCATTAACATTAGGATTCTCAACTTTAGATTCAAAATATTTTTTACTCATCGCAATAGTTCTATTAACTAAATTACCAAGAGTATTTACAAGATCAGCATTAGTTCTAGTTATTAATGCTTCTTCACTAAAGTTACCATCGTTTCCAAAAGGAACTTCACGAAGAGCAAAATATCTAACAGCATCAACACCATAAGTATTGATATATTCTCTTGGATCTTTATAGTTTCCTAGTGACTTAGATATTTTACCGCCATTAATAATTAACCATCCATGACCAAATACTTGTTTTGGTAAATCAATACCAAGACTCATACACATACAAGGCCAAATAATAGTATGGAATCTTACGATTTCTTTTCCAACCAAATGTAAATCAGCAGGCCAATATTTTTTAAACATTTCACTATTTCTATCAGGATATCCAAGTGAAGTAATATAGTTAGAAAGAGCATCTACCCAAACATAAATTACATGTTTATCATCGAAAGTAACTGGAATACCCCAAGTAAATGATGTTCTTGAAACGCATAAATCAGCAAGTCCTGGTTTAATGAAATTATTTAACATTTCATTTTTTCTAGTAAGTGGTTGTATAAAATTAGGATTATCTTCATAAAACTTTTCTAAATCCTTTTGATATTTAGATAATTTAAAGAAATATGCTTCTTCACTTACTTCATGAACTTCTCTATGACAATCTGGACACATTCCATTTTCATCTAATTGACTTTCAGTCCAAAATGATTCACATGGTGTACAATAAAGTCCTTTGTATTCACCTTTATAAATATCTCCTTTATCATACAATTCTTTAAATATTGCTTGAACTGCTTTAACATGATATTCATCAGTTGTTCTAATGAAATGATCATAAGAGATACCAAGTTTACTCCATAAATCTTTAGCATTCTCTACAATTGGATTAACATATTCAATTGGAGTAACACCAGCGTCTTCTGCTTTCTTTTCAATCTTTTGTCCATGTTCATCTGTTCCAGTTTGAAAATAAACATCATAACCTTTTAATCTTTTATAACGTGCAATTGCATCTGCAACAATAGTTGTGTAACAATGACCAATATGAAAATCAGCACTTGGATAATATATTGGCGTTGTTATATAAAATTTTTCCTTTTCCATTTTTCCCTCCTAAAATAAAAAAGTCATAAACTAAGGACGACTAATGCCGCGGTACCACCTTAATTCATGACTTATCATGCTTCTTAAATTCTTAACGCGAATAACGATTTAACTCCAGAACCATTTTCAAGTATCTTCATATTAGTTTTCACCAACCACTAACTCTCTACAAATAGGATATCTATCTCTTTCCTTCTTCGTTAATTACAACTGATTTTAACACAAAATAACAAATTTGTCTAGTATTAGATATCACTTCTACTTATTATCTCTGCAGATGTTTTTCTAAATGTTAATATAGTTGGAAATAAACCTACTAATAAATTAAACGTTAGAGAAACCCTTGAAAATCCAGTTGATACCATTCCATTACTAGAATAAAACTATGATACATTTCTTAACTCTAACATATATTCTCCTTTAAAACAGATGATGTGAAGACCTTTACTATATAGAAATATTATAGCAAAAAAATATAGATATTAATATATCTATATCACTAATCTTTCTCTTTCTTTAATTAAAGAAGAATCTAATGTATTAACATCATTTTTTAATCTTTCATTTAAGTCATCATATTCTTTCGTAATGTATCTTAATAATTCTTCTATTTTACATGCATCATTCGCATAACCATTAATAACAGAATGCAATGAACTTATATAACTTCTATATTGAAAGCTACCAGGACAAGATAATGAACTCGAACAAACTTTAGCCTTCTCAAGATTAGAAATAACATCATTGATATCAGTTTGACAATAAGAATTAATGCCACCTTTTACATATTCAATTTTTGACACTTTACACCTCATTGAGCTTCCTTTCTAATAACAGTGCTAATAGTACTTTCTATATCTTCTACATCTTTATTTAGCTTTTCTCCATATTCTCTAATTCTATCTCCAAAGTTAATAAAATCATCTTTTTCTAAAGCAACTAAATCAAAAAATTTATCAGATTGATTTCCAACCCACTCCTTAGTATCATAAGGAACAGCAGCAAACATATTAAACAATTTATTTATTTCTAAATTATAATCATTAGCCAAAGTTATAATAGAGTCAGCAATATTTTTAATTTGTTTTGTTTCATCATATTCAATTGCAGCCATAAATCCTCCTATTTAAATACATAATTACTTAGATTTAGCTTTAGAAGCTTCTTCTTGCCTACGTCTTTCAGCCTCAGCTTCAGCTTCTAACTCAGCAATTCTTCTATATAAAGCTCTTATAGCTGATACTATCGCAGGTAAAATAGTATTTTTTAAATAATTAGAAGTTTTATTAACATCAACAGATAAATTATTAGTTTTATCATAAACAGGTGTAATATCACTATTAACTAAATAATTTTCTTGAAGACTTTTTTTTAAGTTTTCAAAATTCTTTTCATTACTATTTAATAAAGATACTAAACTCGAAATAGAACTAGATAATGCTTCATACTTTCTAATTTCAGCATAACAGCCTGAAATCGTTGATGGCATATAAAACTCCTCCTTTATTTAAAAAATTAATCTAATTTAACTTTTTGAGCTTCAGAACGAATATTAGCAACATCTGCTTGTACGTCTTGAGCAATGCTTTGTGCAGCTTGTCTATAATTTTGGAATGCAGTATCTGCTTCAGCAATATTTCTTCTCATTGTTGAAACATAAGCAACTAAAATTTCTTTAACTGCAACTACAAAATCATTAGCAGCATCTTGAATTGCACCTTTATATGCAACTTCTAAATGACCTTGTTGATTAAATCCATCGATAATTGCATCTACTTCATCACAATATTGTACGATAGCTTGTTTTAATGATTCGAAATTGTTTTCATCGATACCAGCAAAACCACCATCCCATAAATTTGATAATTTTGTTCCAACTGATCCAACGATATTTTCAAGAGCACCTTTAGCTCCTGCAAAAATAGATTTTATGAAAATGCAGATGAATATTGTAAACAAATTGGCATAGAAATCCAAAATTAACAAGATAAAAACACTGAATTAATCAGTGTTTTAATTTTTATCTCCATTACCTGTCAAAGTAACAGTTAAAGTTTTTTCATTACCATTTCTTTCTATTGTGATTTTAATCTTATCACCAATATCATATTTATATAATTGATATCTAAAATATGAAGTATTGGTTATCTCAACATCGTTTACTTTTAAGATTTTATCGCCAGACTTTATGCCTGCTTTATCTGCTGCACCATTTTTTTCAACAGACTCTACATAAACTCCACTATTATTATTAAAATAACTATTACTGTCATAAATACTAACACCTAAATATGGTCTATTAATTTTTTTACCACTTATTATTGTTTCAGCATTTTTAACAGCATCTTCTATAGGTATTGCAAAACCCATACCCTCAATTTGTGAACTAGCAAGTTTCATATTAGTAATACCAATTACTTCACCATTAGAGTTACATAATGGACCACCGCTATTACCAGAGTTAATAGCAGTATCTGTTTGTAAAACACTCATAACATAATTATCAGATTGAACCAATCTATCTTTTCCACTTAATATTCCTCTAGTAACGCTCCAAGAATAAACACTTGAATCAACAGGAGTTCCTACAGCAAATGTAGTATCACCAACTCTCATATCCTTACTACTACCAATTTGTGCAGTAGCAAGAACTAATGACTTATCAACAGCTAAAACCGCAATATCAGAATACTCATCATACCCTACAACAGTAACTTTTTCTTCCTTGTTATTAGTGAAAATAACAGAAACTTCACTTCCACCATTAATAACATGATAATTAGTTAAAATATAAGCATATTTGTCATCTATTTTAAATACAAAACCACTACCAGTAGAATATAATTGATTTCTAGCATAATTTTTTACAGTAACAACAGAATCATAAACCTTTTCAACAGCATCTGCAATTCCAGTATCAGTAACAGTAACATCTTTAATAGTCTTAGTCGTTTCAACAACTAAATGTTTTAAGTAAAGTTCATAAAAGCCACCAAACAAGCACAAGCATACACAAAATGTTAAAATAACATAAACAATACCATTAGTAGATTTATTTGCATTAAAAGTCTTATTTTCAGGCTTAGAATGAGTCTCAGTATGTTCATCATCAATTACTTTAACATTTTTCTTTTTATCTTTTTTATCATTCATAATTTCACCTCACTATAAATAATAGTACTCTTATGTTAATATTTTGTGAAAAATTTATATAAAATATTAGAAAAAAATAAAAAAGCCATAAAGGCTAGTTTATATATATGGGGCGCAATGTGGGAATCGAACCCACGCATAACGGGACCACAATCCGCCGTGTTAACCACTTCACCAATTGCGCCATAGCAACATGTATTATATCAAAGAAATACAACAAATGCAATAGAAGAAACAAAAAAATAAGCAAAAAAAAAATTGGCAACTTGCTATCTTCGCTTACACTATTTTCGCCGTTAAAGTGCTTAACTTCTCTGTTCGGTATGGGAAGAGGTGTATCCACTTTGCTATCGTCACCAATTAAAGGTATTATACCATAATTGTTCTCTGGAAACAAGATAATGTGACTTTCTATATCAAATTATTAAAATGATTAAACTATCGATCTATTAGTATTAGTCAGCTCAACATATCACTATGCTTACACATCTAACCTATCAACCTTGTCGTCTACAAGGGATCTTATATCTTGAAGATAAAGAAAACTCATCTTGGAGAGGGCTTCTCGCTTAGATGCCTTCAGCGATTATCCCTTCCGAACATAGCTACTCTGCACTGCCACTGGCGTGACAACAGATACACCATCGGTTCGTCCTTTCCGGTCCTCTCGTACTAGGAAAAGCACTCCTCAATTTTCTAACGCCCACTACGGATAGAGACCGAACTGTCTCACGACGTTCTGAACCCAGCTCGCGTGCCGTTTTAATGGGCGAACAGCCCAACCCTTGGAAGCGATTCCACCTCCAGGATACGACGAGCCGACATCGAGGTGCCAAACCCCACCGTCTATATGAACTATTGGGTGGGATCAGCCTGTTATCCCCGGGGTAACTTTTATCCGTTAAGCAACGACCCTTCCATTCGGGATCGCAAGATCACTATGCCCTGCTTTCGCATCTGCTTGACTTGTAGGTCTCGCAGTTAAGCTCCCTTCTGCCATTACACTCTACGAATGATTTCCAACCATTCTGAGGGAACCTTTGGGCGCCTCCGTTACTCTTTGGGAGGCGACCGCCCCAGTCAAACTGCCCACCAGACACTGTCCTCCACCCAGATAATGGG
>JABLTL010076341.1_pt1 | contig 96905 bp, 84 predicted proteins | sample 7160151 | NCBI WGS metagenome assembly JABLTL01 (sample SAMN14651223, study PRJNA627086) | human gut metagenome | isolation source: feces | host: Homo sapiens | reverse complement strand
GTCAACTGTTTCCTCAAACAATGGCTCAATCTTTACATTTGAGAAATCAATCTTCTCTTCAACGGTCGCAATCTGGTCGCAATTCTCTGTTGAATTACTCTTAGACACCTTATTTTCCTGCTTATCCGAGCCTAAACTCTTCATTGTCGGGAAGAGCAGAACATCTCTAATTGCAGGTGAATCTGTAAGCAGCATAACAAGTCTGTCAATACCGTAACCGATACCGCCTGTTGGTGGCATACCTACTGCAAGTGCGTTAAGGAAGTCCTCATCTGTGTGCTGTGCTTCCTCGTCGCCGTTCTCTGCGTTCTTATCCTGCTGTGCGAAACGCTCTCTCTGGTCGATTGGGTCGTTAAGCTCTGAGTACGCATTACACATTTCCCATGTGTTAATGAAAAGCTCGAAACGCTCAACCTTCTCTGGATCAGATGGCTTCTTCTTAGTAAGTGGAGATATTGCAAGAGGATGATCCATAATGAATGTAGGCTGGATTAAATTCTCCTCGCAGTACTCCTCAAAGAAGAGATTGATGATGTCGCCCTTAGTATGACGCTCCTCGAACTCAATTCCTCTCTCCTTAGCAAGAGCCTTAGCTTCTTCGTCAGTCTTAATTGTATCAAAATCAACACCAGCATATTCCTTAATTGCGTCATTCATAGTAAGTCTTCTGAATGGCTTTCCAAGGTCAATCTCAGTGCCGTTGTAAGTAATCTTAGTTGTACCGCATACAGTCTCGGCAAGGTGTCTGAACATACTCTCAGTAAGTTCCATCATTCCTTCGTAATCTGTGTATGCCTGGTAAAGCTCCATAAGTGTGAACTCAGGGTTGTGTCTAGTATCAACACCCTCGTTACGGTATACTCGTCCGATTTCGTAAACTCTCTCAAGACCACCAACGATAAGTCTCTTAAGATAAAGCTCTAATGAAATACGAAGTTTAACATCCTCATCAAGTGCATTGTAATGAGTCTCGAATGGTCTTGCGGCAGCACCACCTGCATTAGATACAAGTGTCGGAGTCTCAACTTCCATGAAGTCTCTGCCATCAAGGAACTTTCTGATTTCCTTGATAATCTTAGATCTCTTTACAAATGTGTCCTTAACATCAGGATTCATTATTAAATCAACATATCTCTGACGGTATCTCATATCAGTATCTGTGATTCCGTGGAACTTCTCTGGAAGTACCTGTAAGCTCTTAGAAAGAAGAGTGATTTCCTCAGCATGAACTGATATCTCTCCTGTCTTAGTTCTGAAGATAAATCCCTTAATTCCGAAGATATCACCGATATCAGACTTCTTGAAGTCTGCATATGCTTCTTCGCCAATTGCATCTCTTGAAATATATGCCTGCATTCTGCCCTTAAGATCAGCAATGTTACAGAAAGATGCCTTTCCCATTACTCTCTTGAACATCATACGTCCAGCAAAGCTTACATTGATTGGAGAAGCGTCCATAATGGCTCTTCTCTCATTGTAATCAGCATTAACTGCTTCTCTTGCCTGCTGCTCATCTAAACCTTCAGTATTAACTGCTGGTCTGTCACCAAGAAGTTCCTTCTCATGTGCTTCATAGATGGCTCTGATTTCATCTGTGTGATGTGTTACATCATACTTTGTTATCTGGAATGGATCCTTACCTGCGTCCTGAAGGTTCTTTAACTTTTCCATACGAACCTTAATCTGCTCGTTAACGTCAGGCTGCTGTGCAGATTTATTATCTCCCATGAATGAGTATCTCCTTTTCTATACGTTACTGAAATATATCTTTATTAGTCGTTCTCTCAGAAATTAGTCGTTCTTTACAGATACAACTGTATATTCAATCTCTCCAACAGGTGCTTCTACCTTAACAGTATCACCCTTCTTCTTTCCAATAAGAGCTGCACCAAGTGGTGACTCATTAGAAATCTTGTTATTAAGGCTATCTGCCTCTGATGAACCAACGATTGTGTACTCGATATCCTCATCGAATTCTACATCGTGAAGTACAACAACGCTCTCCATCTTAACTACATCTTTATTCTTATCGTTATCCTGAATAACCTCACAGTTAGCAAGAATTGCTTCAAGCTCTGCGATTTCTGTTTCGATATCTCTCTGCTCGTCCTTAGCTGCATCGTACTCAGCGTTCTCTGATAAATCGCCCTGCTCTCTTGCTTCCTTTAACTTCTGGGCAACTTCCTTTCTTCTGACAACCTTAAGCTCCTCAAGTCTTGCTACTCTTTCGTCATACCCCTTTTTAGTAAGAAACTGTTTCTCTGCCATGTTCTTATCACCTTTCTATATATATGCTACACTAATATGCTTCTGCTCTACTAGAGAATAAAACCCCACAAGCGTCACAATATTATAAACTATCAGTTCCTGTCTGTCAATGCAGCCCTTCCAGTATCCTGTCCACAAGCCCATCAAACTGTTCCAGATTAGTAACCTGGTTAGCTTCATTTCTTAATGCCGCTGCATGCTTGATTCCTGCTGTATACCATGCAAAATGTTTTCTCATCTCGCGTATTCCTGTAAATTCGCCTTTTATCTCGCACAGTCCTTTGGCATGTCTCTTAATCATCTGGCATATTTCTTCAACAGATGGAGGTGCAATTATTGTACCATTATTCATATATTCAGAAACCTGTCTGAATATCCATGGATTTCCCCTTGCGGCCCTTCCAATCATTATTCCGTCACAGCCTGTCTGCTTCATCATATTAACAGCGTCTTCGCCGCTTTTAATATCGCCATTACCAATAACAGGAATTGATACTGCTTCTTTGACCTGTCTTATTATATCCCAGTCTGCATGTCCTGAATAATACTGCTGCCTTGTTCTTGCGTGGACTGCAATGGCAGCCCCGCCTGACTCTTCAATAACATGTGCTATCTCAGGCGCATTTATACTATTCTCATCAAATCCTGCCCTTATCTTGATTGTAAGTGGCTTATCAAGTGCATCAGCCATCTTCTCGACTATTCTTCCGACAAGCACAGGGTCCTTCATAAGTGCCGAACCTTCGCCATTATTGACTACCTTCGGAACAGGACATCCCATATTGACATCAATTATATCGAACTCTCTTTCAGAAAGTCTCTTCGCTATATCTGCCATGATATCAGGGTCTGAACCGAAAAGCTGCAATGCAAGCGGACGCTCCTCTGGCACTGTCTTCATCAGGTCTTCTGTATTCTTATTGTTATACAGCACTGCTTTGGCGCTGACCATCTCTGTACACATAAGCCCACAGCCCTGCTCCTTGCATAAAAGTCGAAATGGCAGGTCTGTTACTCCTGCCATCGGTGCCAATGCAATATTGTTCTTTATCTCAACATTTCCAATTCTCATAATTACTCCATGCCTAAGAAGAATACCTTGAAGAACATCTCAAGTGATTCAAGAAGTTCTCTCTTCTCATACTGATACTTCTTGACGAGCATACCGCATGCTATCTCGTCATACAGTAAATCACCCTCGTCTGCTGATGATTTGAACAAAAGATTGCCCTCCTCATCGAATTCCATATCAAGTATTCCACCTACTTCCTCTGTGAAAAGAACACACATAATCTTTAACTCGTTCTTTACATCATCCGGAAGCTTATCGAAATCAGGGTTAAAATAGTATTTCTTCTCATAAGAATTAGATACACATAAAACTACATTTTCATCAAACATATCCATATAATCCTCTCACAGAAACCTCTCCGGTTCTGATAATCTTCTCGCCCTCGTCTGTCTTAATGATAAGCTCGCCCTCATCATTGATTCCAAGTGCTTTTCCAACAATTTCCTTGTCAGCATATATTGCCTTGACGTCGCCGCCCTTATTGACAAGTATTGAATTATAGTCTTCTTTAAGCCCAGCCAGATTCTGTGTCTTAACAAATGTATCATAGTACTTTGCAAAGCTCTCTGAAAATGCGGCTACTATACGGCTTCTTTTCAGATGGTCGCCAGTCTCAAGATACAGCGAAGAAGCTGTTGCCTTGATTGAATCATCAAATTCTGTCGTATTAACATTAATTCCCATACCGATAACTACATAATGTATGTAATCCATCTCAGCACTCATCTCTGTTAATATTCCACATACTTTCTTCTTATTAAGAACTATATCATTAGGCCACTTTATTCTGCACTCTGCGTCATGTCCGTCCTCTGTAAGAACCTTGTGGATTGCCTCCTGCACAGCCATGGCTGCCACTATTGTAAGCATTGACGCATTGACTGGTGCTATATCCGGTCTTAAAAGAAGCGACATCCATATCCCGCTTCCCGCAGGAGATACCCAATTCCTGCCGCGTCTGCCGCGGCCGCCTGTCTGGCTCTCTGTTATATAAAGTGTCCCATCTGCTGCATTATCTCTCTCTGCCGCTCTCTTAGCTTCGTTGTTGGTAGAATCTGTCTCGTCATAATACACTACTTCGCGGATAATCCCGGTTGTACTGCCTGTATCCACACAGGTAAGTTGACTCATTATCTCGCCTGATGTAAGAATATCAGGATACTTTGTTATATGATATCCCTTATTCTGGACTGCCTCTATAACATAGCCTTCTTCTTTTAACTGGTTTATCACCTTCCAGACAGCCGTTCTTGAAACCCCCAGCATATTGCACAGTGCCTGTCCTGACACATATCCATCTGATTTTCTCAAAACATTTAAAATCTTAGTCTTCATACCATTACCCGCCATGCTATTACTGCCATAAGCAGAAGTCCTAACGTAACAACCGTAAGAATAACGCCTGACACTGTTCTGTCGCTCATGAAATTCTTAGCCGCTGTAAGTCCGTTAACTAATGCTCCAAGCATGAATTCGACTGCGAATAATATTCCGCTTCCACTGCGCAGGAACAGTATAATTATGAATACCACTCCTATTGCAAATGTTAGTGCTATATTGGCATAGTCTATGAGCATCTTGCTCTTTCTGTACGCGCCACTCGTTGTATAATACATAACGCCTCCATACCTTACGAATTAACCGTTGCGAATTACATTTTTACTTATAAGCTCCAAGTGTAGCTGCCATCACAGCCTTGATTGTATGCATTCTGTTCTCAGCCTCATCGAATACAACTGACTGCTCTGACTCAAATACTTCATCAGTAACTTCCATCTCATCAAGACCGAATTTGTCATGAATTTCTTTACCAATCTTAGTCTTAAGGTCATGGAATGCTGGGAGACAGTGCATAAATATTGCATCCTTAGAAGCATTGTCCATAACTGCCTTGTTAACCTGATATGGAAGAAGTGCCTTGATTCTCTCTGCCCATACTTCGTCAGGCTCGCCCATTGATACCCATACATCTGTGTATAATACGTCTGCATCCTTAGTTCCTGCCTTAACATCTTCTGTAAGTGTTACAGAACCACCGCTTATCTTTGCCCATTCCTCACACTGTGCAACAAGTTCCTTGTCTGGGAAATATTCCTTAGCTGTGCAGGCTGTATAATGAAGTCCTAACTTAGCACAGACAATCATAAGTGAATTACCCATGTTGTATCTTGCATCACCCATGTATACGAACTTAACGCCCTTTAATCTGCCAAGCTTTTCCTTGATTGTAAGCATATCTGCAAGCATCTGTGTTGGATGGTATTCGTTAGTAAGTCCGTTCCATACAGGCACGCTTGAATATTTTGCAAGGTCTTCAACTATTTCCTGACCGAATCCTCTGTATTCGATTCCCTCAAACATTGTACAGAGAACTCTTGCAGTATCAGCAATGCTCTCCTTCTTGCCAATCTGTGAACCTGTTGGGTCAAGATATGTAACACCCATTCCAAGGTCATGTGCCGCAACCTCAAATGAACAGCGTGTTCTTGTACTTGTCTTCTCGAATATAAGTGCAACATTCTTTCCGATAAGTGGCTGTTCTACAATGCCCTTTTTCTTCTTATCCTTAAGCTCTGCTGCTAAGTCTATCAAATATAAAATCTCCTCAGGTGTGTAATCCTTGAGTGTTAAAAAGTCGCGTCCCTTTAAATCCATGACATCCTCCTGTCTGTATGGCAAATTCGCCTACATTGAATAATTAATAACTTTGTTCATTCTATCGCAATTATAGTTCTTCGTCAAATGTGTCTTCTTTTCTTACAAAAAATGTGGTGCAGTCACCAGTTTCCTGATAACCACACCACATTGCATATCCATATTAATGGAATATATGATCTCCAATTATTACGAAATCTGAATAGTTGTTAACATCTACAGTATATAATGCTCTGAATGATGTATAACCACCTATATTGTTAACACCTGATAATGCCTCAAGTGCTGCCTGCATACATTCTGTATTTCTAGGGCCATTGGCAAGTCTTTGCGCAAATCTTTCTGATGGATTGCCTGCTCCGTCAGATACGCCAGAGAACTGTGATCTCTGATATATAACCCCTGTAACTGTACTAGGATAATGTCCGCTTCTTACTCTGTTAAGAATAACATTGGCAACTGCAAGCTTTCCTGCATATGGCTGGTATCCTGCCTCCCAGTCTATAATACATGCCATAAGCCATATATCATCATCTGATACGCTCATAGTTGGATTGTATGTTATATCTGTTCCAGATATTGTATTAGCGATTATCCTCTGTTTTCTGGCTTCCTCTGCTGCTGCAGCAGCTCTTGCTGCCTCTGCTTCTGCCTCAAGTCTTGCTTCCTCTGCAAGTCTTGCAGCTTCTTCCTCTGCCTCGATAGCCTGAATCTCTGCTATTGTATAACCTGTAAGAAGATTATCTGTTCCTACTTCCTGTGCTAATGCTTCTGCTTCTTCCCCGAAACATAAGCACTGTGTAAGCACATAGCCTTCGCAGTTTCCTGAACTCACTTTAGTCCATTCTTTACCAACTGAATCAACATCAACAAGTGTGTTAGTATATAATCTTCCAACAACCTCTGATGTATCTTCATCTGTAGTGTCATAAACATCAAGATAAGGATCAGTTATTGCTACTGCCTTATTCTTGTATGTTCCTGTTTCTTCATACCCAGTCACAAGAACTTCTTCTGTATTAGCCGAATAAGATGCAACTTTAATTCCCGTGTCAGTATTCTGTGTTTTCTCATAGGTAGTCGCTACTGCTGGAAGAACTGGTGTAATGAATAACACGATTGCAGCTCCAATATAGCAAGCAGCTTTGCTACTTCTAAGTCTCATATTATACTTCCCTTTCCGGCGGCTTATTTAGCTACGCCTGCAAAATTGTTACAGAATTGTTACAATTTATTACGGAATTATAATAACAAAGTTACAGCATTTTGTCAAATATGTTAAAAACCCGCTCATAGAGCGGGTTTGCAAGCATCTGTATTCTATATTGTTCTCTGGCGTACTGCCTCATATGTAAGAATTGTACACGCTATAGCTGCATTTAACGATTCTACTTCTCCCTGCATAGGAATTCTTATGAGCGTATCAGCCTGCTTTGTAATGCCATCGGTAAGTCCGTTGCCTTCATTACCTATAAGAAATGCTGTCGGTGTACTGTAATCTTCACCCAGGTATGTGTTCTTACCATCAAGATGTGCGGCATAGACCTTAACTCCGGCTTTCTGACACTGTGTAACAGCTTCATTAAAATCCTGTACATACACGAATGGCACTCTGAATATTGAGCCCATCGTTGAACGTATAGTCTTAGGATTGTATATATCCACAGTATTAGGACTCATGATAACTCCTGTGACTCCTGCACCCTCTCCCATTCTTAAGATAGTTCCGAGGTTGCCGGGATCCTGTAGATTCTCTACTAGTATAAGGAGCGGATTGCCTGCAAGCATATCAGAAAGACTGTTATTCTTCATCTTCACAACAGCCATAATTCCCTGTGGTGTCTGTGTCTGTGACATTCTGTCAAATACATTATCTGCCACAATCTCAATCATGTCTGCAGTAATTCCCTGTTTTCTTAGCAGTTCCCTGGCATATTCAGGATTATTATTCTGGAATCTTTCTGACATGTATATCTTCACAAGTGAATCTTCCGGCACTTCAGACACCATGCGGATTCCCTCTACCACATATTCATTATTCTTCTTTCTTTCCTTAGCCTTGGAAAGCAGTGACATCACATGCTTTACCTGCGAACTGCTGGTACTGGTTATCATTATCAGGTTACCTTTCTTTAAATGTATCACTCCTAATATTATTAAATATATTACTTAGAAAGTAATGCACTTATATTAAATTCATAATCATTAATATCTTTCGTCATAGCAAGTGCTTCATCAATATCATAATCTACGAATCTGCCATCCTTGTAAGCCACAAGTCTGTTGCTCTTGCCGTCTGCAAGAAGGTCAACTGCATAAGCACCCATAATAGATGCATACATTCTGTCCTTACATGTTGGAGAACCACCACGCTGCATATATCCTAATATTGTAGCTCTTGTCTCAACACCTGTTGCTGCCTCAATTCTTCTTGCCATTCCTGTAGAATGTCCTATACCTTCTGCATTAATGATAAGATGGTGCTTCTTACCTTTCTTTCTTCCCTCAATTATATGGTTGATAAGTGCCTGCTCATCATTGTCATATCTTTCTGGAAGAAGGATATCCTCTGCACCATTGGCAATACCACACCATAATGCAATATATCCTGCATTACGACCCATAACTTCAATAATACTGCATCTTTCATGCGATGTAGATGTATCTCTGATTTTATCAATAGCTTCCATTGCTGTATTAACTGCTGTATCAAATCCTATTGTGTAATCTGTACATGCAATATCAAGATCAATAGTTCCAGGAATTCCTATTGTGTTGATTCCCTGTGCAGCAAGCTTCTGTGCACCTCTGAATGAACCGTCTCCACCGATTACAACAATTCCGTCAATTCCATGCTTTCTGCATACTTCAGCACCCTTCTTCTGACCTTCCTCAGTCATGAATTCCATACAACGTGCTGTATAAAGGACCGTTCCACCTCTCTGGATAATATCAGCAACGCTTCGCTTGTCCATATCGATTATCTCATCATTAAGTAGTCCGTTATAGCCCTTCTGAATACCTTTGACCTTAAGTCCCTTATTCAAAGCAGTTCTGACAACTGCACGGATAGCTGCGTTCATGCCTGGAGCATCTCCACCACTTGTTAATACGCCTATTGTTTTAATTTCCTTTGCCATAACTTCCCCTTTCTTATCTCTTCATAATATTTTCTGTTTTATGTTACCACATAATAGAAGAAAAATCTTCATTTTTTGACAAATTTTTACCAATCTTAATTAAATTTTATGTTGTAGCAACATTTTTTTCACCATATTTATTCTTAAGAATGTAAAGCAGCTCCGATGAAACCTTCACACACTGACTTGGCGGAAGTGCGATTCTTTGCTTCTCTGCCACACAATATATTGTGACTGTATCTTTACCATCTGATTCATTAAGTATGTCAAATAAATCATCTCTGCACGCTTCATACTGTGCCAGACTGTCAAATCTTAACCAAAGTCTTCTTGGTACACTGTCAAAGCTTACAAGGCCGTCTGCAATAAGCTTTGCCTCTGCACCTACGTTAGCCTGCACACGTCCTGTAATGAACACTTTATTGGTCATATCAAGAACTCTTCTGTTCTTCTCATATGCCTTAGGAAACAGTATGACTTCCACACTTCCAACGAAATCTTCAATTGTAAGGTAAGCCATCTGCTGCCCTGTCTTAGTCGTATTAACCTTGATATTCCTTACAAGTCCGCCTATTGTCTGCTTAGTGCTGTCTGCTGCCTTAGTTTCTCCTGTTTCCTCATCAATAAGGAAATCTGTGCTTCTCGCAGATACATGCTTCTCCCACATACCAGTATATTCATCAAGAGGATGTCCTGTTACATATACACCAAGAACTTCTTTCTCTCTTTCAAGAAGATCCTCCTTCTCGAATTCAGAAATATCAGGAATCTTCATCTCAAGGCTCTGTTTATCCTCTTCACTTACAAGGTCAAAGAGCGACATCTGCCCTGAGATAGCGTCTTTATTCTGCTTAACAGCCGAATCTATCATTCTTTCATATACGTTGAGCATGCCTCTTCTTGTATGTCCAAATGTGTCAAATGCACCTGCAAATATCAAATGTTCCACAGTTCTTTTATTAATTACGCCAGCCATTCTCGTTATGAAATCCTGCATTGAATGGAACTCTCCGTTATTAGTTCTCTCTTCAATAATTGCGCTGATTGTAGGCCTTCCCATGCTCTTTACCGCATTAAATCCGAATCTTATATCTTTACCCTCAACGCTAAAATCAGCCACTGAATTGTTGACATCAACAGGAAGAATCTTAATTCCCATCTCCCTTGCCGCAAGAATATATTCTGCAACCTTGCTTGTCTTATCCGTAACACTCGATATAAGCCACGCCATATACTGTACAGGAAAATGTACTTTTAGATAAGCCGTCTGATATGCAACAACCGCATAGCAAGCCGCATGTGACTTGTTAAATGCGTATTTTGCAAAGTCCATCATCTCATCATATATCTTATTGGCTGTCTGCTCGCTTATGCCGTTCTTAATACATCCAGGCACTCCGTTAGCTTCATTACCATATACGAAATTCTGGCGTTCCTGTTCCATCACATCAAGCTTCTTCTTAGCCATGGCTCTTCGCACATTATCACTTCCGCCCCATGAATATCCGGCAAGGTCCCGCACAATCTGCATAACCTGTTCCTGATACACCATACAGCCGTAAGTAGGCTCTAATATTGGCTCTAACTGAGGGCACTCATATGTTATGTTACCGGCATTCTCTTTTCCCTTAATATATTGTGGAATGAAATCCATAGGTCCCGGTCTGTAAAGTGATATTCCGGCTATCAGATCCTCCAGACAGTCCGGCTTTAATTCCTTCATGAAATTCTTCATTCCACCACTCTCTAACTGGAATATACCTGCACATTTGCCCTGACTTATGCAATCGAACACTGCCTTATCATTATATGGTATCTTATCCACTGAGAACGCAGGATCTATCTGCTGTTCGCACTTCTCTGTCTGTTGGATTACAGTTAAGTTTCTTAGCCCTAAGAAGTCGAACTTTAACAGTCCTAAATGCTCCAATGTAGGGCCTTCAAACTGTGTTACCTTGACATTATCAGCGCCTACTGCAACAGGAACATACTCACCAACATCCTTCTGGCTGATAAGAACACCTGATGCATGGACTGATGCATGTCTTGGAAGGCCTTCAAGTCTCTTGGCTTTATCTATAAGGTCATGTACTGTCGCATCCTGCTCGTACAGTGCCTTAAATTCTGCATTAGGCTTAATATCCCTGTCTGTATCACCATTCATGGCACTGTCTATTGTGACACCGACCTTCTGTGGTATCATCTTGGCAATGTTATCAACCATCGCATATGGAAGATCCATAACGCGGCCTACATCCTTGATAACCGCCCTTGCTGCCATTGTTCCAAATGTAATTATCTGGCATACGCATTCTTTACCATATTTCTCTATAACATAGTCAATAACCCTCTGCCTGCCCTCCGGAGCAAAGTCCACATCAATATCGGGCATGGATACTCGCTCCGGGTTTAAGAATCGCTCAAATACAAGATTATACTTAATAGGATCAAGTGTTGTTATTCCAAGACAGTATGCAACAAGACTTCCTGCTGCCGAACCTCGTCCCGGTCCTACCGGAATATCGTGTGTCTTGGCATAATTAATGTAATCCCACACAATAAGGAAATAATCTACATATCCCATTGAGTAGATAACTGACAGTTCATACGAAAGTCTCTGAAATATATCATTAGTATCTTTCGCACGTTTAATAACAACATCCTTTCTGTCAGCTACTATTGATGCTTTTGCCTGTTCTATAACATCCTCAAGACTTACATCTGCAGTCTTTTCAGGATAACGCTTCTTTAATCCTTCGTAACATAACGCATTAAGATATACCCATGAATTCTTTCCATATTCTTCTGGTACATCAAATGCTGGAAGCTTAGTAACTCCGAATTCTATCTCAACATTACATCGTTCTGCTATCTTATGTGTATTCTCGACAGCCTCCGGTGCGTATTTGAACAATTCCGCCATCTCTTCCTCTGACTTTAAGTAGAACTGTCCGCCCTCATAACGCATTCTGTTCTCGTCTGAGAGCTTCTTACCAGTCTGGATACACAATAATATATCGTGTGCATCTACATCATCTGCATATGTGTAATGAACATCATTGGTACATACAAGCTCAATTCCTGTCTCTTTATGCATACGCATAAGCTGCGGATTGACATAATGCTGTTCCGCAATTCCGTGGTCCTGCAATTCAAGGAAGAAATTACCCTTACCAAATATATCCTGAAGCTCTAATGCAACATCTCTTGCTGTCTCATACATGCCTCTTGAAAGATATCTCTGCACTTCTCCTGCAAGACACGCACTTGTTGCAATAATGCCATCATGATATTCCCGTAATACTTCCTTATCTACTCTTGGCTTATAATAAAATCCTTCTGTAAATCCCTTTGAAACTATCTTCATAAGGTTCTGATAACCTGTGTTATTCTCTGCAAGAAGTACAAGATGATTGTATTTGTCCTCGCTCTGCCCTGCGCCTTTATCAAATCTTGAGCCGGGAGCAACATATACCTCACATCCAAGAACAGGCTTGATTCCGACCTTCCTGGCCGCCTCATAGAAATCAATAACACCATACATTACGCCATGGTCAGTTATTGCCAGGCTGTCCATTCCAAGCTCTTTCGCTCTTTTCGTTATCTCTTTAATCTTGCTGGAACCGTCCAGCAGTGAATATTCTGTATGCACATGCAAATGTGTAAAACTCATAGATTTTCCCCTTAATCTTAAACAATCAAATAACGATACATATTGAAATCAATAGAAAAAATATACCACATTTTCCGTCATATATCTACACGCAATAATAATAAACAGGAGCCTGATTATCTCGGACTCCTGTCTTATGCTTAAATATTCTTATTATTCCTGTGTTCCATCATTCTTATCATCTGAATTGTCATGATGTTCATTATTATTATCATCTGAATGGTTAGTTATATTCTTCCATATATCGCTCTCGGGCTCACCACTAACTGTTGATGAATAACTTCCATCTTCATTAAATGTTACACTCTCTGCAACCTTCTCAGATGTTGAGAATAATGAAGTATCCACTGGTTCAGGGATTCCCTTTGCCTCTCTGAATATCTTCATGAATTCCTTGCCTGTGATAGTCTCATGGTCATACAGGTATCTTGCAAGCTGATCCATTACTTCTCTGTTATCTCTTATAATCTGCTTAGCCTCTTCATAACATGACGCAATAAGCTTCTTTACTTCATCATCAACTTCAGCCTCTGTTGCCTGTGCACAGTTCATAGATGCTCTTCCGCTAAGATACTCATCTTCGACTGTTGATAATGCAACAAGTCCGAATCTGTCTGACATACCATATCTTGTAATCATTGTCTTGGCAAGGTTAGTTGCCTTCTTGATATCATCATAAGCACCATTAGTAACTGAACCAAATACAACTTCTTCTGCAGCACGGCCACCAACAAGTGATATAAGGTCTGTCATAAGTTCATCCTTAGTCTCAAGATGCTTTTCTTCCTCTGGGAAGTTAAGCACATAACCAAGTGAACCATTAGTATGAGGTATAATAGTAATCTTCTGGACCGGATCAGAATTATTCTTGATAGCTCTTATAAGGGCATGTCCAATCTCATGGTAAGCAACAACCTGCTTTTCCTTCTTGCTAAGAACTCTTTCCTTCTTCTCCTTACCTGCTACAACTGTATCAAAAGCACCAAGAAGGTCCTTCTGTGTAACAACATTTCTTCCATTCTTAACTGCCGCAATAGCAGCTTCATTAATGATATTGGCAAGGTCTGAACCAACAAGACCACTTGTTGCCATTGCAATCTCATCAAAATCAACTGTATCGTCCATAAGCACATCCTTAGAATGTACCTTAAGAGTCTCAATTCTTCCCTTCTTATCAGGTCTGTCAACGGTAATTCTTCTGTCGAGACGTCCTGGTCTAAGTAAAGCCTTATCAAGTACTTCCGGTCTGTTAGTTGCTGCAAGAATGAATATTCCCTTAGATGAATCAAAACCATCCATCTCTGCAAGTAACTGGTTCAATGTCTGCTCACGCTCGTCATTGCCACCGCCATACTTGGAATCTCTGCTCTTACCAATAGCATCAATCTCATCAATAAATATAATACATGGAGCCTGCTTAGTTGCTTCCTTGAACAAATCTCTTACTCGTGATGCACCAACACCAACGAACATCTCTACAAAATCAGAACCTGCAAGTGAGAAGAAAGGTACATCTGCCTCACCGGCTACAGCCTTAGCAAGAAGCGTCTTACCTGTTCCCGGAGGTCCTACTAAAAGTGCACCCTTAGGAAGCTTTGCACCAATCTTGGCATATTTCTCAGGGTAATGTAAGAAATCGACAATTTCTGTAAGTGATTCCTTAGCTTCATCCTGACCTGCAACATCCTTGAATGTAACACCTGTCTTTTTCTGGACATATACTTTGGCGTTGCTCTTTCCAACACCCATTCCGCCCATCATTCCACCATTCTTAGCAATTCTTCTATATACAAATGCAAAGATTATATATATGAATAAAAATGGCAGTACATATGCAAGCAGAAATTCTACAATTGAAGAACTCGAATCAGGAATATATCCTTCAAACTCAATGCCCTTTCTCTTAAGAAGTGGTACAAGAGTATCATCATTAACATACCCTGTATAATATGTGTATGAAACTCCTGCTATGCCAGACTGTTTCTCCTCTTCAACAGGTGTTATAAGGATTCTGTCCTGCTCTAATGCCACTTTCTTTACCTTATCTTCATCAATCATCTGCATGAACTGGTCGTAGCTTATCTCCTTGTATGTTGCATTCCTAAACATATTGCTAAGAAGCGTGAGTCCTATAAATGTTACAACTGCCGCTATAATAATGAATATTATAAGGTTAACATTCTTTGGCTTCTTGTTATTATTGTTGTTATTACGATTATTGTTGCGGTTATCGTTATTATTATAACCATTGTCATAACCGTTGTTGTTATAATTATCCATACTCTTCTCCTGATATGATACTGTACTTATCTTAAGCATTTCCAAATAAGTCTGTTTTCATTATAAAGAAGGAAAAAATATAAATCAACCAAAATCTAAGTGTTTAATAAGATGTTTATATTTACTTTATATTCTAAGTTTTTTTCTTTAAACTATGGAAATTTATAATACAGAGCTGTATAATATTGCATATTTTTTTGATTACACATTCAGATTGGAGGAAAAGATGGCTGTTAAATATGTATTTGTAACAGGTGGTGTTGTTTCCGGTTTAGGAAAAGGTATCACTGCCGCATCTTTAGGCAGACTGCTTAAAGCCCGTGGTTTTTCTGTAACCATGCAGAAGTTTGACCCTTATATTAATATTGATCCAGGTACTATGAACCCTATCCAGCACGGAGAAGTTTTCGTAACTGACGATGGTGCTGAGACAGACCTTGACCTTGGTCACTATGAAAGATTTATTGATGAGAGCCTTAATAAGAATTCTAATGTAACTACCGGTAAAGTATACTGGTCTGTATTACAGAAGGAACGCCGTGGAGATTTCGGTGGAGGCACAGTCCAGGTAATCCCTCATATTACTAATGAAATAAAGAGCCGTTTTTTCAGAGATTATTCAACTGATGAAACCAAAATTGCAATTATAGAAGTCGGCGGTACTGTTGGAGATATAGAGAGTCAGCCTTTCCTTGAGGCAATCAGACAGTTCCAGCATGAAGTCGGACATGAGAACGCAATTCTTATTCATGTAACGCTTATTCCTTATCTTAAGGCATCTGGTGAGATGAAGACTAAGCCAACTCAGGCAAGTGTTAAGGAACTTCAGGGAATGGGAATCCGTCCGGACATTCTTGTGTGCCGTACAGAACATCCACTTGAGGCCGGTATCAAAGATAAGATAGCACTTTTCTGTAATGTACCTAAATCTCATGTACTTCAGAACTTAGATGTTGAGATTCTTTATGATGCACCTCTTGCAATGGAAGAAGAACATCTTGCACAGGTAGCATGTGAATGTTTACACCTTGACTGTCCAGAACCAGATCTTGATGAATGGAGAGCAATGTGCAAGGCCTGGAAGAATCCTACTAAGAAGGTAACTGTTGCATTAGTTGGTAAATATATCCAGCTTCATGATGCTTATATCAGTGTTGTTGAAGCATTAAAGCATGGTGGTGTATATAATTCATGTGATGTAACTATCAAATGGATTGATTCAGAAACTGTAACTCCTGAAACTGCTGATGAGCTTCTCTCTGACGTATCTGGCATATTAGTTCCAGGCGGATTCGGTGACAGAGGTACAGAAGGAAAGATTGAAGCTATCCGTTATGCCAGAGAACATAATATTCCATTCTTAGGATTGTGCCTGGGAATGCAGCTTTCAATTGTTGAATTTGCAAGAAATGTTATAGGATATGACGACGCACACAGTGTTGAACTTAATCCTAACACAACCCACCCTGTTATCCATCTTATGCCAGACCAGGAAGGCATTGATGATATCGGCGGTACATTAAGACTTGGTTCTTATCCTTGTGTACTTGATAAAACAAGCAAAGCTTATGAACTCTATGGCGAAGAGCTTATACATGAACGTCACAGACACAGATATGAAGTTAATAATGATTATAGAAAAGTTCTTGCTGAGAATGGTATGATGCTTTCAGGAATATCTCCTGACGGAAGAATTGTTGAGATGATAGAATTAAAGAATCATCCTTGGTTCGTTGCCACACAGGCTCATCCAGAGTTAAAGTCAAGACCTAATCGTCCACATCCATTATTCAGAGGTTTCATAACAGCAGCACTTGAATATCAGGATAAAAACCATTAATTATATAATATATGCATAACAAAAAAGCATCACCTAACGAATCCGACTTTCGTATCAGGTGATGCTTTTTATTGCTTTTGCTAATGTAATTGTTACTTATTAAGACCATTAAGAATCTTCTTAATTCTCTTAATTTCATCATCTTCTAACTTCTGTGATTCACAGATAGAAGCTATCATGTCAACAGCCTTTCCATTGAACCAGAAGTCAGCCTCTTCCTTTAACAACTGTCTTCTGTATTCTTCTTCTGAACGAAGAGGATGAATAAATGCTGCCTTTCCTTTACGGTATGTGTCAACAAATCTCTTGTCCTTCAACTTACCTACGAAAGTAACAACTGTTGTCCTTGCGTAATCCTTACCATAATCGTCTCTTAACTGATCAATAAGTTCCTGCACAGGTATGTCCTGTGGTGCCTCCCATATAAGCTTCATAATTAATGCTTCACATGGACTTAATTCGTTAAAATGATTTCTGCTCATAAAACCCTCCTTAGGCTTTCCATAGATATACATATTATTTATTATACTGCCTTCGTAAATGTTTTTCAACTCATTAATTGACAGTATGCTATAAATTTCACAATTGTATTGCTGATAATCTGAACTTACCTATTTTTTTTTCTACAATAATGAAATTCTGGGGAATTCCACCTATATATGCTTTAATTTTCCCCTGCTCTAATATATAAACTATTTTATCTAAAACTTCAAGTACACCAAAACCTGTTGCCTTGCCATATGCCTCTTTCAGAGTCCATATTCTGAAGAATCTTTCATCACTTTCGGCTTCTTCTATCCAATCAGACTCAGCCCTGTCAAAAAAGCGCCGTGCCAGATTCTGTCTACCTTTGCGGCCTCCTTCTATGTCAATTCCGACTGGTTTATCGCCTATAGCGCATACTACATAGTTAGACGAGTGAGAAATATTGAAAAAAATTTCACGAAATGACAAAAAATAAGGTTTTCCTTGCGAATTATAAGCTATTTCATAATCAAAACACTGATTATTTGCTTCTATCACAGAAAAAATGTCCACATTTTCATAGTAAACACTATCACATTCTTCGTTAACTCTGTTTCTCCATTTTCCTACTGCATAATTAAGAAGCAGGCCTGCCGTCACTGTTTGCAGCTTATTTTCACGCATTTTCATCTTATCCACCTTAACTTTCCTGTATTCCGGAATAAGTGAATATGCCTTTTCATATAGTTTTTCATCTGCTAATGCATCTGTCGTTGTCACAAATATCATCATAATCATTCACCATCTATACGCTTATTGTCTGTGCATCCGCCATATAACGCTTAGAAAATACGAATATTATATCACCCGATTTAACAAGCGTCTCACCATTTCTTAACACTGCGGCAAGAATCAGTCCCCTTGTCCTCCTACTTAAGCATATACCACGGAAGCAGCAATGCTCTTATATATTTTGCAAATGGCACATATGCCGTTATGTTAATGAATACCGGACATAATATGAGACACGCTATAAGAAGCACCGGTATTATTGAAATCATTGCACTGGCACTCCTTACAGGTATTGCCACAAGCCATGCAAATAAAGTAACTGCTATTACATACACAGCTATATGCAGTATATCTGCTGCCCCCTTAAGCTGTCCTGCCACCGCAAGTGTTAACATTGCTGATACTGCAAAAAGTACACACGATATGAATGCATACAGCGGCTTTCCTGCAACACGGTACATACGAGGCAGTGTTATAAATGTTCCTGAATTCTTATCAAGATAATATTCCACGATTCCAAAAAGTCCTCCTATATATACAAGAATTATAAGCAATGCCCTTAACGGAAACTCTCCTGTCTTATCTTCAAGCTGTGTCCCATTATCCTGTACACCATCTAACACTTTAAAATCAATTCTGAATGTGTCATCTCCGGATATGTATTCCTCGTACCCTTTTCTTATCTCTTCCTCTGCCTTTTCTGAATGCTTTTTAAATATGTCTACAGAATTAACATAATTAACTGCAACCTCAGGCGAATATGCCTTAAACATAGCAGAAAAGAATATCTCATCAGTCATTGAGCTGACAAAATCTGACCTGCATATGATAAGCTCTATAATGTCTCTGTAGCTGCCACTGTCAAGCTTATCCTTAAGCCCAGTACCAACTACATAGCCGCACTCTGTATATTTATTCATTATATCCTGTTCAAGCTTTTCCTGCGATTCTGCTTCGTAGAATTGAACTGAATAATTGCCATTCACAAGATAATCTCTTGTCATTATGGCAATCTTATCGTCATCTTCAAGCACTATTCCAACCCTTACAGGCCCTGTTTCCTTAAGAGACGCGGTATGCGTAATTATTAACGCTGCAACCGGCATTGCAATAAGCGCCACGACAATCACAGGATTCTTTAACTGCCTTTTAACAAGCAGATACAGCCAGTATAACAATCTTTTCATTATCTGTCTCTCCTTATCTTAACCGCCAATGCCCCTGCTGTCTGAAATATAATTATCCACAAAACATTTGTCATAATGGTACTGATATCCACAGTTCCCTTAATTATCTGACCTGCAAGTGTGAATAAGCCGTTAGTCGGAAGATACATGCCAACAACCCGCACCCCCGGCGCAAGAAATGCTGATGAAACAATACATCCGGATGCATACATGCACGCCATTCCAAGGATACACACCGTAATAACTGAATACACCGTGTCGTCGACTACGGAGAATATACAGTTAATAAATGAAACTGCCGCATACACAAGCACCACAATCCCCAGTATGGAAGCAATGAATTCTCCAACTGTCGAAACTGCCATAACTCCTGATATTGCAGGTATCCCCAGCCTCATTATATTAATTATAATAAAAAGCACTTCAAATATCACTATATACACAATGCCAACTCCGGTAGTTCTTGCAATTCCGGTATCAAATGCTGATATTCCCGCACCTTTAAGGCTCTTTGCAAGCGACCTGTTCTCGCCCTTCATATTGCCGGCGCATGTTATTCCGCTAAGTAAAAGCAGCATCACAATTGCTGTGCATACATAGAACTGTACTGTACTCAGGCCTTCTTTAACCGATATATCCCTTGTCTTAAAGTAAATGCTTCTGTTAAGTGCATACGAAAGATATATGTCATTAAGCTTATTCTCATGTGTACCCCGCAAGCCCCTGTAATTCTTAAGCACACCATTGAACAAATCGTCAAATGTATATATCCCCGCCTCTGCAGTTGCAAGGTCAGAACCTCCTGCCCTCACCATCTCACGGAATATCATCGAAGTATTATTAACGCCCTCTGACTGACACACAACCTCAACAGGTGTATTCTCGCCCGACATAATATCACTTATCATATTCTCTGGCACAATAATAGCCATAACATAACAATTATTCCTTAAACCATCTATAGCCTGCTGCCTGTCAGTATATTCAAATGTACAGACATTCTTAATTGTGTCTATCTCACTGACATAATTGAATGCCATCTTAATATATCGAAACTCCTTATTATCATCTGCCGAATCAGAGTTTTCTGTCTCATCATAATCAGGATACACAACAGCAACCTTCATTCTCAGATCACTGTCCTGTGCCGTTGCAATGCCTACGCATGTACTTATTACAATCACAAGTACTGCCGTCACTACCGTACCCAGAATTATCTTCGGTATAGATAAAAATGCGGATTTAATCTGCAATTTTAATAATTCCAGTTTCCTTCTCATCTAATCCCCCAATTAAATCTATCTGTGAATAATCTCTAAAAGCTCATTGCCGGTAACCGGATGGTCAAGTTCATTAAGCTTACCATTCTTTAAAAGATACATTCGGTCAGCAAGCTTTAATTCACCTTCTTCGTGGCTTGTTATAATGACTGTACCTCCGCTTTTCGTATATGCAGACAGATAATTCATAATATCCTGTTTACACACAATGTCTAATGAAGCTCCCGGCTCATCTAATATAAGTACAGGTGGATTCTTAGCCAGTGCGCAGCATATGCTTAAACGCTTCTTCATGCCTCCTGACAGCTTATCAACACGTTTGTCAAGATATCCTGACACTCCTAACACTGCAGGAACACCGTTTAATAAGTCTGTTTCCATATTTCTTCCCGTATCACAATACCAGAATTTAAGATTATCCCTTGCCGACAGCTTCTCCATAAGTGGATTCTCCTGCGGCACAAAACCAATATATTTCTGAAACATCTTCGCATCTGCAAATGCATCTCTGCCATCTATCTTAAGACTTCCGCCATCTGCCTTAAGACTTCCTGCCAGTATCTCCAGAAGAGTAGATTTGCCACAGCCGTTGGCACCGACTATGGCAATATACTCTCCGCTGGCAGCATGAAATGAAGTGCTGTTAAGCACTGTCGTTTTCCTGCCATATGATTTTCTAATATTCTCCGCCTCTATAAACATACATATATCTCCATATTAATTCTGGGCTGCTGTATCAAACTGGCTGTAATACAGCTTGTGATAGAATCCATTCTTAGCCAGTAATTCTTCATGATTACCCTGCTCTATAATATGTCCGTCTTTCATAACAAGAATAACATCCGAAGACTGGATAGTTGAAAGTCTGTGGGCTACGATAAAGCTTGTTCTTCCCTCCATCAGCTTTGCAAATGCATTCTGTATCTTTATCTCTGTTCTTGTATCAATAGAAGATGTAGCCTCATCAAGTATAAGCATTGGCGGCTTTGCAAGCATAATTCTTGTTATACATAAAAGCTGCTTCTGTCCCTGTGAAAGGCTTCCGCCATCCTCGCCTATAACTGTGTCGAATCCGTTAGACATTCTCTTGATGAATCCATATGAATGGGCTGCCTTGGCTGCTGCAATAATCTCTTCTTCTGTGGCATCCGGTTTGCCCATAACAATATTTTCTCTTATAGTTCCTGACTTTAGCCATGTCTCCTGAAGAACCATACCAAAGCCCTGTCTTAAAGACTTTCTCGTCATCTCTCTGATATCAGTTCCTGACACATCAATGCTTCCGCTGTTAACATCGTAAAATCTCATAAGAAGATTAATAACTGTTGTTTTACCACAGCCTGTAGGTCCTACAATCGCAATTCTTTGTCCTTTCTTAACATGAAGATTGAAGTTCTCAATAAGCTTCTTATCTGGCACATAAGAGAAGCACACATCATTAAGGTCAACTGTTCCATCAACCTCATCAACAACCTTTGCGTCTTTTGCATCAGGAATCTCAGGGTCTTCTTCAATAAGTTCAAATATTCTGGCTGCACATGCAAGAGCATTCTGAAGCTCAGTAACAACACCTGATATCTCGTTAAATGGCTTAGTATACTGATTGGCATAGCTTAAGAAGCTCGATAACTGGCCAACTGTAATCCCGCCATTGATAGCTGAAAATGCACCAACAATAGCAACACTCGCATATACAAGACTGTTTACGAATCTTGTTGAAGGGTTAGTGATAGATGAGAAGAAGATTGCCTTTAAGGAATACTTCTGAAGTCTTTCATTAATCTCATCAAATTTTCTTACCGCCTCATCTTCATAGCCGTAAGCCTTAACAACCTTCTGTCCACCAATCATTTCATCAATAAGTGCTGTCTGCTCACCTCTTGTCTCAGACTGGAGCTTGAACATGCTGAAGGTCTTCTTGGCAATAAAGCTTGCAACTAAAAATGAAAGTGGTGTGATAACAACAACAGCAAGTGTAATCTTAGCACTGATTGTAATCATGAATATAAGTGTTCCAAGTATAGTCATTACACCTGTAAAGAACTGTGTGAATCCCATAAGCAGACCATCTGCAAACTGGTCAACATCAGCTATTACACGGCTCACAATCTCACCATATGAATGTCCGTCAATGTACTTGAGTGGAAGCACCTGAATTTTTTCTATAGCCTCATTTCTTATATCTCTTGTTACTTCATATGTGATTCTGTTGTTACATATATTCATAAGCCACTGTGAAAGTGCTGTAATTCCAACAAATATGCTGATTTGTATAAGTATTATCACAATCTTTGCAAAATCTACATTATCCACACCGATAATGCAGTCAATTCCACGACCTACAAGAATTGGCACATAAAGTGTAGTTGCAACAGTTACTGCTGCCATAATAAGCGATAATATTATAAAAAAGCTGTGCTTCTTAATTCTTTTAAGGAGTTTTACAAATGTTGATTTATTCTTCTTCATTATGCTACACCCCCTTCTGAATCTGCTTTCTTAAACTGTGATTCATATATTTCTTTATATACCTCACAATTTGCAAGAAGCTCGTCATGTGTTCCCATTCCTGCAACCTGTCCGTCATCTAATACGATGATAAGATCAGCATACATAAGTGATGCCGCTCTCTGTGAAACTATGAACACAGTAGGAGAATTGTTCATTCCCCTTATAGCTTTTCGAAGTGCTGCATCAGTTGCAAAATCAAGGGCTGATGCACTGTCATCAAGAATAAGCACATCCGGCTTTCTTACGATTGCTCTTGCAATAGTAAGTCTCTGTCTCTGGCCACCTGAAAGGTTCTTACCGCCCTGCTCTATAACATAATCCAGACGTCCCTGCTTAGAATCCACAAATTCCTTAGACTGTGAAATCTCAAGTGCTTCATCTATCTGCTCATCAGTAGCACCCTTCTTTCCCATCCACATATTCTCTCTTATAGTACCTTTAAAAAGTACTGCTTTCTGCATGACGATACCGACCTTATTTCTTAAAGTTTCAATATCGTAATCTTTAACATTTACACCATCAACAAGTACTTCACCCTGTGTAGCATCGTACAGTCTCGGAATAAGATTAACAAGACTTGATTTACCTGAACCAGTACCACCGATAACACCGATTGTCTGGCCTTTCATAGCCTTGAAATTAATTCCTTCAACTGAAGGTGCACCTGAACCACTGTATGTAAGTGAAACATTCTTAAATTCAACACCTGGCTGTTCTTCCTTAGCTACAGCTTCCTTAACGCTGCCATCTGCCATTCCAGATGTTACATCGAATACAGACTCAATTCTTCCTGCACATGCAAGTGCCTTAGTTATTGTAATGATAAGATTGGCAAGCTTGATAAGTTCAACTAATATCTGTGACATATAATTGTAAAGTGCAACGACCTGTCCCTGTGTAAGCGCACCGGCGTTAACTCTTACTCCACCAATCCATATAAGTGCAATTATTGATACATTTACAACAACATAAGTAAGCGGATTCATAAGTCCTGATATCTTACCAACAAATTTCTGCAATCTGTTAAGGCTTTCGTTATCGTTTTTGAAACGCTTAACCTCATCCTGTTCCTTATTGAATGCTCTGATAACTCTCACACCGGTAAGGTTCTCTCTTGTTATTCCAAGAATCTTATCAAGTCCTGACTGTACATTTTTGTACATAGGTCTTGTTGCAAGCATGATACCGAATACGATAAGTGCAAGTACCGGGATTGCCGCAACGAATACAAGTGCTGCCTTCACATCAATAGTGAATGCCATAATCATCGCACCAAATACAATAAATGGTGAACGAAGGAACAGTCGCAGTACCATGTTGATACCATTCTGTACCTGATTAATATCACTTGTCATTCTTGTTACAAGTGTCGATGTACCAAGTGTATCCATCTCTGTGAATGAAAATGTCTGGATATGTGCAAATAAACTGTGTCTCATTCCTGTCGCTGCACCAACTGCAGCCTTGGCACTGAAATACTGTGCTGTGATGGCACATACAAGTCCTACGATTGCAAGAAGTATAAGCATAAGACACATCTGCATAATGTATCCCTTGTCTGCATTAACAATACCCTTATCGATAACTGATGATACTACCAGCGGCACAAACAGCTCGAATATCGCCTCTAGCATCTTAAAAAGCGGTGCCAGAACACATTCCTTTTTATAATCCTTAAGGAATCTCATAATCATTTTCATAAGAAAACTTCCTCCGTTAATTCAGTGACACTAAAACGTCCATAAGAAACTCATATGAATAACATCTCTTCATGCCAAAGTACTCTCTATAAACTTCATAATTGTAATATGAATGTTCAAACTGTCTTGAATACAAATGTGCTATATCAACGCGCATTGTAAAATCTGGCATACAGCCGGACACCTGATTAGCTGCTGCCATAATGTCCACTGCAAGTATGCCTATAACCGCATTCTTGGCTTTAAGCAGGATATCATAATCATTCACTGCGTCAAGCATATATCTATACACATAGTACATTGCAAGCTGCTCATATTCATGTGCAAATGCTTCACTTCCCGCATGGTAAGTTTTCATTACCGCTGCAAGCTCAGAATCATCTGCCAGCCCGTCAAGGAACTGTCTTACTCTCGCCACATGAATATTCCAGTCAGGATTGATTACCTCCATTCCTTTAAAGTCATCAAAGAAATGTCTCAATCCCTTTATCAGCCTTTTGCCATGCAGCTTCGCATCCCGGCTTTTCAGCTTGTCAAGCAGCTTCTCTCTGTAATCAGGTCCACAGAACCGCTTTGCGACACCAGCTATAAGCTCGTCCCTTTCAGCATCAAGATGCTTCTGGATACGCTTTGCATAATCAAGATAGAGCATCAGCCTCTCAAATATACTTATATCCCTGTCTGATATTATTCCAAAAGCCACTATTCTTGCCTGCCGAAGCTGCATATATGTATATGCATCTATATCATTAGGCTCAGGCGAAAGACTGTTATCCTCAACCGTATCAAATGTAAGTTCATCTTTATATGAAAACATCAGCTCACCAGCCGTCTTACACGAGGGTGCTATGCCAATCTCTCTTATATTTCCATAATCGTTAATAAATCTTGGAAACTCTGCACATGTTTCACAAAGCTTATCCTCTCCAAGTTCTATATATAAATCACACAGATTATCATCATTAAGAAAAGGACATCGTCCTCCTTCTTTCAATGTAAATGTACATTCTCCATCCTGTGATGGTACCATTACACTCTTCAGGCGTTTTCCAAAAGCACCTTTAACTGTTTTATAATATTTGTAAGAATTCTTATCAACATCGACATCCCACCCGGCACAGCATGTATCTGTACAGGCTCCTGCAATGCATCTGAAATCCTTATAATAATGTGGTGTCATTACCTTCATTTTATTATCTCCCGCATATAAACCGGCATATTAAGCGCATCTGTTAACTGCGCAAAAATTGTCTGCCACACCTTATTAGTGCAGCAGACACATTTACATGTACATATTATTATAATTACTGTTCTTTTTCTTGTCCACAATATACTTATACACTGTGACACACGCAAGAATAATCATAAACCCCTCTGCTGCCATGTATGTGTAGAACAGATATGGCTGTCTTAACGCTGACACAAGAAGCGGTGAGTTGACTGCAAAATCATACATTCCAGTATCGCCTATATATCTAGACATAACGACCGTACTCATGATTGTTATATTAGGAAAAGACATATTACCAAGCACAAGTGCCACAATCAGCACCGTATTGCGTATCAGAAAAAATGTCCTGCTCACCTTAGCCTTACTAAGACAACTCATAACAATGCCTCCAATTATACATACAAGAAATAAAAGAAACATCATATACATCTCAGAAGCTGCAAATGCAGACACTTCTGTTGTCGCAGTCTCATACCCTGTAAGCAGTGCAAAGAACCCAAATATAGAACGGCCACCCACAACGCATGCCGCCAGCACAAATAATAATAGTAAAAAATTCCTTCTGTTTAGCTTCCTGTTATCCATAATTCCTCCATTTGTATTATTATCGCAATTATGACGGAAGATTTCAATAAATATTTGCGCAAACTTCATATTTTGTTGTCATCCGCCGCCACCCCCCTCAGGTACAGCCTGGTCCACAGGGGCTGGAACACGTTAAGAATTGCTAATTTAGCAGGTGGTGCTTTTGGCTTTTTCTATTGTTTGTGTTCATTCGACATCTGTACACTTCCGTCATTGTGTCCGCCTGTGACCTACGCCCGATATATTGCGAACTGTGTGGGAGTTAATGCCGCTATATACATAAGGGCGGTGTGCTAAAGCACGTTCAAGCGAAGCGCGTTTGATTTAGCACACCGTAATAAGCTTTGTAGATAGCGGCATTTACTCCCACTAAGTGCAGCAATCCTTGAGGGCGTATGCCACAGGCGGACACAATGCCAGAAATGTTCATCTGCGAATGGACGCAAACATTAAGCCAAAAACACTACCTGATAAATTAACGCAATTCTAACGAATCGTTCCAGCCCCTGTGGACCAGGCTATACCTGAGGGGGGTGGCGGCGGGTGGCTTAATAATATAAAGTTTGTGTCTATATGAACTTACTGCGCCACTTAATTGCCTCATCCCTATACGCAATTGCCGTCTCCATAAGTTCATTATACTGTGCCTTTACACTTTCTATTGTTGCCTCAAGCTGGCTTATTGTCTGTATTGCCTGTCTGTTTTCCTGCATATATGTATTAAGCTGGTTTTCGTACTCTGATATTTTCTGTTCATTCTGCATCAGCATGTCTGTATCCTGACATTTACTGAATTTCCCATCTGATGTTATTTCGTAGAAACTGTCTACATACAAAAATGCTTTTCCCTGCATTCCAAACACTTCATACATATCAACATTTTCACAATCCGCAGGAATATTAAGACTGTCACCTTCTTCCAGCGGGTAGACAGCTCGCAGCGACAGTCTGTCCGTAAGCGGGTTTGTCACCATATAAAACAGCATTAACCTGTCTTTATTTACTACAAGCTGTGGACAGTGCATATCTGGGTTCTCGCTGCTTTTCACATGAAAAAGTGCTTCATTGTTCATCACATTTTTAACAAGAATATCTCCGTTCTGGTTCTGATATGCATAATATATTGTGTCTCCCAACACTACATCTGAAAGTCCGTCCAAAAAGTCTGACACAAGCATTATCGGGCGTTCTATACCGTCTATGTACGCCGTTCTCAAAAATATATATCGTGATATGCTATAGATTATAAGCCGTCTGTCACTGCCTGCTGTGTATACATTTGCCATAAAAGGACACTCCCGTTTTTATATTATTATATGGTCACGCGAATGTAGATAGAACATATAATGTAGTAAAGAAACGAAGAAGGAAAAGATAATGGCTAAATGTAAATGCAGCAAATGTGGTTCTACCCGCATTGTAAGCAATATTGTGCAGAACATGCCTAATGGCTGCTTTGATGTATGCACGAACCCGATATGCGGTTCCCCCGATGAACTCAGTATTCTTGCCCCTCTTATCTATGATGAGATAGGTATTAATCTGTGTACCACATTCGCTGTCGGCACAGATATTTCAACGACTTATCCAACAGCTACCAACGCATCAGTCAGTGTTATAGATATAGCCTACACTTATGGTGATGAAAATGTTGAAATCACCCAGATAGCCGGAAGGCCTAACTGCTACTCTGTGAAACTTGCCAACCTTACTGTAACATTTGCAGTAACGCTTTATGATGAGTCATGCAGAGCATTAGCAACTCTTACCCCAACGGCAGTCTACCTTCCTAACTCAACTACTGCTGCAACTTATGATGAAGATACCAATCCGACATCTGTCACCCTTGAAATATTCGCTCCTTACGGAGTTTCCTACAACTCGAATAACGCAACTCCACCTGTTTATACGCCTGCACTTAACAGTATAGGTTTCTTGTCATCTGCCAATGTTGTAACCCAGGGACTCAACCTTTATGCAATACCTAAGCTTTTAGGTCTTGATACTACAGATGACGAGGTTACTGTAGGTCTCACTCTCATCTTACAGAGCCTTTACTTCTGTGGATACCGCGTAACAAGTGCCGGCAGAATCTCAACGCCTAAGGGAAGCATTGTTTCCGGTGAAGAATCTGACTGCATCAAGTTTGTTTGCGGAAACCTCTTAGACAGAGCCATCAAGCCTCTCGATTTAAGTCCACCTTCATGCGAAGGTAACTTAAAAAAAGACTGCAAGAAGCCTTGCATGAATGACTGCACCGACACTCTTAACACTAACAGCACAGCCTGCCAGAACTCTTGTAATAATGGCAATAACAGTCAGACTTCCTCTGGTGCATGCGCTGGACCTTGCAATGGCATATGCAGCAAGACTAACTAATAACCTCAATCTGTGGGAACAGACGCCTGCTTGTCATCTGTTCCCATGTACATATTTTCTTCCTTTGGACTTCCTCCATGCATTCCTCCGCTTCAACGTCCAATCCACCGCTCTTTCTTGCTCCTTTTGGACTTCCTCCGTGTATTCCTCTGCTTCAACGTCCAATCCGCCACGCCGCTTCTTCCCTTTTGGACTTCCTCCGTGTATTCCTCTGCTTCAACGTCCAATCCACCACTCTTTTCCGTTCCTTTTGGACTTCCTCCGTACATTCCTCTGCTTCAACGTCCAATCCACCACTCATTTTCTTCCCTTTTGGACTTTCTCCATGCATTCCTCCGCTTCAACGTCCAATCCACCACGCCGCTTCTTCCCTTTTGGACTTCCTCTGTGCATTCCTCTGCTTCAACATCCAATCCACCACTCAATTTCTTCCCTTTTGGACTTCCTCCGTGCATTCCTCTGCTTCAACGTCCAATCCACCACTCTTTTCCATTCCTTTTGGACTTCCTCCGTGCATTCCACTACTTCAACGTCCAATCCCAATCTATACGCTCACATTTTCTTCCATCGCAAATATTTTAATTGCTAATTTCCCTACTATGTGTGTATAATTAATGAAATATATTATATTGAACTGTTGTATACACAGTCGCAAAGTGAATATATTTAGCTGTGGATGCTCTTCGGAGCAGCCGGCACTTGGTAAACCGCAAGCGTCTTTTGAAGAAAGCCTAATTGCGATGAACTTAGTGTCCGTTACTAGCGACAAGAAGCGAAAGCGTGCTCCACAGCTAAATATATTCGCTTTGCAGCGTCCGTATACACCACAGTTCGCATGGAAAGGAGTTACTAATGAATTTTAAAAAGAACAGGTCGAGATTCCTTTTGGTTTTTGCGACCCTCACTCTTTTGTTCTCTTCTGTTCTTCTTACTTCATGTCAGGGCAAGAAGATTAAGAACACTGTATTTTCTGTAGATGATCTTGCAGGCAAGACTATTGGTGTTCAGTTAGGAACAACTGGTGATACTCTCGTAAGTGATTACGAAACTGACGGTTCAGGCACAACTGTATCAAGATACAACAAAGGTTCTGATGCTATACAGGCTTTAAAGCAGGGTAAAGCTGATGCTGTTGTTATTGATGAACAGCCTGCTTTAGCATTTGTTAAAGCTAATCCAGACCTTACAATTCTCGAAGAAGAATTTGCAAATGAGGATTATGCCATCTGTGTTGCTAAGGGCAATTCCCTTACTGCAAAGCTCAATGAGGCTATTGAAGTACTTATGGCAGATGGAACTATCCAGAAGCTTATTGACGATTATGTTGGCGATAATGCTACATTTTCAGGTTACAAATCACCAGACGGTATAAGCCGTACTAATGGAACTCTTGTTATGGCTACAAATGCTTACTTCAAGCCATACGAGTACTATGAAGGGGGTTCTATTATTGGTATTGACGCTGATATTGCACAGGCTATTGCTGATTACCTCGGAATGAATTTAAAAATTGAGGATATGGAATTTGATTCAATTATCACTGCCGTATCTTCTGGTAAAGCTGATTTCGGTATGGCTGGTATGACAGTTACTGATGAGCGTAAGAAAAATATCGATTTCACAACTACTTATACAACTTCTAAGCAGGTTATTATTGTCCGTGACGACAATGCTTCTTCATCAGGCATGAGTTTTGCTGAGAAGTTCAAGACAGACTTCATCAAAGAAGCAAGATACACTTATCTTCTTAAGGGTCTGTTAAATACAGTAATTATTGCATTCTTTGCAGCACTTATGGGTGTTGTTATTGGTTTCCTTATTGCAGTTGTCCGTTCTAACCATGATAAGACAGGACACATGAAGGTTCTTAACTTCATTTGCAACATTTATCTTACTGTAATCAGAGGAACACCAACTATGGTACAGCTGCTTATTATCTATTATGTAATATTCAGCTCTGTACACATTGACAAGCTTATTGTTGCGATACTTGCATTTGGTATCAACTCAGGTGCTTATGTTGCCGAAATATTCCGTTCAGGTATTATGTCTATTGATAACGGACAGTTTGAAGCAGCACGAAGCCTTGGTCTTTCTTATAAAACAACTATGATAAGTGTTATTCTTCCTCAGGCATTCAAGAATGTTCTCCCAGCACTTGCTAATGAGTTCATTGTTCTGTTAAAGGAAACATCTATCAGCGGTTACATCGGTCTTAACGACCTTACAAGAGGCGGCGATATTATCCGAAGCATAACTTATGATCCAATGCTTCCACTTATCGGTGTTGCTATCATTTACCTTGTAATGGTTATGGGACTTTCACAGCTTGTTAAGAAACTTGAGAGGAGGTTAAGAAACAATGAGCGATAATACTAACGAAATCATTCTTGAAGTTAAAGATTTGAAGAAATCTTTTGGCGACCATGTTGTATTAGAATCAATCAATACAACAGTCCGCAAAGGAGAGGTTATTGCAATTATCGGACCATCTGGCTGCGGTAAATCAACATTTTTACGTTCGCTTAACCTTCTTGAAACTCCTACAGAAGGTCATGTATTATTCCATGAGCAGGATCTTACAGATAAGAGTGTAAATGTGGATGAATTAAGAGAGAAGATTGGAATGGTGTTCCAGCATTTTAACCTTTTCCCTAATATGACTATAAGAAGAAACATAACTCTTGCTCCTACTAAGCTTGGACTTATGAGCAAAGAAGAAGCTGATAAGAAAGCTGATGAACTTCTTGCAAGAGTAGGACTTTCTGACAAAGCCGATGCTTATCCTAACCAGTTGAGTGGTGGTCAGAAGCAGAGAGTTGCTATAGCAAGAGCACTTGCAATGAATCCTGAGATAATGCTTTTCGATGAACCAACATCTGCACTTGATCCTGAAATGGTTGGTGAGGTTCTCGCAATCATGAAGGAACTTGCCGCATCAGGAATGACAATGATTGTCGTAACTCATGAGATGGGATTTGCAAAAGAAGTTGCCAACAGATGCATGTTCTTCTACGATGGAGTCATCAATGAAGAGGGGGCTCCGGAAGAATTCTTTGGCAATCCTAAGAGTGAGAGATTGAAGGATTTCTTGTCGAAGGTTCTTTAATTAGTACAAAGGTGGGCATTGAGATTGGGAGATGTTATACAAGACCTCATGGATGCCTGCACCTAGTGTAAGTAAATGCCGTCATATACAATGTCTTTTAGCTGTGTAAAAATCAAACGCGCTTCGCTTGAACGAGATTTTTACACAGCACTTTTTGTATATAACGGCATTAACTTACACACGGTTCGGCATAAATCGGTCTTGTATAACAGCTCCCAATCTCAAAGCCACCAGCCCCACTCAGAATGCAATGCCGCAGGCGAGCATTCGTCCGGAGGCTGACTACTTGAAGAAGAAAAAGTCAGCCGTACAGTATGCTGTGGGATAGGTGTGTGGTGTCCTTAGGTGTATGCCCGAATATTCTTATGTCGTGTGAAAGTTAATGCCGCAATCTGCTAAAGATTGTGGCTTGTAATCTCGTTCAAGCGAAGCGCGTTTGATTACAAGCCACATAAAAAACTCAGCAGATTGCGGCATTTAGTTTCACTAGACATAAGAATCCTGAGGGCAGATACCTAAGGACACCACACACCCTTCCACAGTTACTGTACGGCGTCCGGACTATCAAGCCTCCTTCGAGTAGTCAACCTTCAGAAGACACAGTCCCTTTGCCGGCGCAGTTGCACCTGCAAGGCTTCTGTTTCTCTCCTCTAAAAGTTCATACATACTCTCTGGTGTTCTCTTTCCCTGTCCAACTTCAAGAAGTGTACCACTTAATATTCTTACCATATACTGTAGGAATCCGCTTCCATGATATGTAAGATTAAGGAATGAACCCTTTAAAGAAACATCTATTGAATAAATCTCACGGACTGTCGATTTCTTCATCTTGGGATTGCCACAAAATGATGCAAAATCATGTTCTCCAGTAAGTATATCTGCTGCCCTCTTCATGGCTTCAACATCCAGCTTACCCTCAATTATATTGACATATTTTCTGTTAAATACAGGCTTCTTATCCCCAACATAACATGTATAGCAATAAGTTTTCCCTTGTGCATTGTAACGGCTGTGGAATCTGTCAGATGCAACACGAACCTCCTGCACACAGATATCTTCTGGAAGATATCTGTTCATATAATCGCATATCTCATCTTCCTTCATCTTTGTTTCCATATGTGCATTGGCTACCATTCCCTTTGCATGCACTCCAGCATCTGTTCTTCCTGCACCTATAACCTCAACCTCAGTTCCTATCATGGCAGAAAGGACTGATTCTAACTTTCCCTGAATTGTCATATCTGTAGTTGGCTGATGTTCCCAACCATAATACCTTGTACCATCATAAGTTATTATCATCTTATAATTCTTCATTCATATCTCCAATTCATTCTTCTGTCCATAAACACTTTAATCTCATCTTGCCAGATTCTGCTTCATTCCATCAAGAAAATCGTATATTTCATCCATAAACACCTTGCCATAGCGCTCATATTTATTCTCACCAACACCGCTTACTGACAGCATTTCTTCCTCATTAAACGGAACTTTAAGACACATATCTATAAGCGTCCTGTCTGAAAATATTACATATGGCGGAACGCCTACGGAAACAGCTATCTGTTTTCTTAACTCACGCAGTCTGTTAAACAACATAACGCCTCTGTCATTAAGTGCATCCTCCGGCTTCTTTGACTTAGACGTTGCATATGCTGATTTTGCAGCTGCTGCAGAACGCTTCATTCTGTCTGCCACCATTGCAGCATTCCTTGATACAGGTGCACTGAAACGATTTCCCGGATACATATAAGCCTCGTCTGCTTCCTGTTCTGCCTCATCAACAACACAATTAGAACAGTTATGGCAGTTGTATCTTCCACCCCCTGGATTGTCTGGTCTTTCTCCAAAATATTTAAGTATATACTCTCTTAAACAGCCTGTTGTCTTGCAGTAATCGACCATTGCATTAAGCCTTCTTTTATCAAGAATCATAAGACGTGCCTGTTCTTCTGCATCCATATCAGGATTGGGCTCTCTGTGTTCTATGAAAAACTTATTTATCATAATATCCTGCGGAGAATACAGCAATACGCATTCTGAATCCTCTCCATCTCTTCCTGCACGTCCAGCCTCCTGATAATAATTCTCTATACACTGCGGCATATTATAATGAATTACAAATCTTACATTTGACTTATCAATTCCCATTCCAAATGCATTAGTTGCAACAACAACTGGCTTGATATCATATATAAATGAATCCTGATTTTCTTTTCTTTCTTCTGCTGAAAGACCTGCATGATACTTAGTCACAGAAAGTCCGTTTGCATTAAGCATGTCATAGACTTTTTCAACATTTTTTCTTGTAGCACAGTATATAATCCCACTATCCTGTCTGTGGCTTACAAGGTAATCAAGTATATATGAATCCTTGTCCTTAATATGCTTGACCTTGAATGTCAGATTGCTTCTGTCAAAACCTGTCGTTAGTATTACAGGTCTTTCGAGTGAAAGAATCTGCAATATATCATCTCTTACTTTGCTTGTCGCTGTAGCTGTAAATGCGCTTATTATAGGACGCCTTGCCAGCTTCTTAACAAATGACAATATATTCAGATAACTTGGTCTGAAATCCTGCCCCCACTGTGATATACAGTGAGCTTCATCTACAGTAATCATAGAAATCTCTACATGCGTGGCAAAATCAAGAAAGCCCCAGGTTTCCAGCCTTTCAGGTGCGACATATATAATTTTATACCGTCCCTGCTTTGCAAATGCGAGTGCCTTAGTTATCTGATTATCTGTAAGAGAACTATTAATATAAGCTGCATGTACACCTGCCTGATTAAGTGCTCCAACCTGATCCTTCATAAGCGATATAAGTGGCGACACAACAAGAGTAATGCCGGACATTAACAATGCCGGCACCTGATAACATAATGATTTTCCCGCACCTGTAGGCATAATTCCTAACACATCCTGCCCTGCAAGAATAGCATCAACTAACTTTTCCTGACCCGGACGGAATGAATTATACCCAAAATAATGCTTTAAAATTCCGTATTTATCCATAATTTACTCTCTTTTCAATCTTCTCTTACTCTCATACATTTTCTTATCAGCTCTGCTTCTCGTATCTTCAAAGTTCTTATCTGTCTTTATATCATATTCGGCATAACCACATGCAATCTGCACATTAAGTCCTTTGATTTCAAGTTCCTCTTCAACATACTTTTCAAGTTCCCTTAGCTGCTTCACATGTCTTGCATTATCAAATTTTTGGGACTTCTGATTAATTACAGTACAGAATTCATCCCCGCCTATACGATAACATTTGCCATGTCTGCCAAATATCTCTTTAATAATTCTGGCTGATGCCTGTATATAGGCATCTCCTGCTGCATGCCCCAGATTATCATTACACCACTTGAGATTATTAAGGTCAAATGTCACTATAGAATACCCTTCATAATCAGAGGTTTCATGTTCCCACTCCTCAAATGCAAAGCGATTATAAACCCCTGTCATAGTGTCAGTTACAGCCATCTCTTTGTAGAAATCCACCTTCTGGCCTTCTTTAATCTTCTCATATACTTCTGATATACTCTCATAACCAAGCACAATAATAAATACAAGAATACCAAGCTTTCCTATAACATCTGTCTGCTGCATTCCTTTATAATATGCAATAAGATCAACAATCATAGAAATCCCAAGTGCAGCCGCACCTATAATATTTGCTTTTACTTTCCTGTCAAAGCCTTTAATACGCACTCTTTTAATAAGAACTGTACAGAAATATACAAGTGACATAACAAGCATCATATGTATAATGTACACGCTATTCTTAAACTCCCACACTCCTGTCATATGACATACAAGCAGTATCACAGATGTCGCAGCATATACGGCGCATAAGATATTATTGACAACACTTTTCCCTATCTGGAAAAAATTCTTCTCTGCCTGCATAAAAGGAATAGGTATCATCATAATCAGTACATACCCTATCAGTGAACCTATCTTCCTGTCCTCCACAAGAATCGTTGCAATATCAGTCTCATTAAGTGCCCATGCACCTATAATCATTGCAAATATACCAAAATAAAACAGTGCTTGTGTCTGTGCAATTCTCTTTCTACAGAAAATCCATAATATAATCATTCCAAATCCAACTATTATTATAAACGAACTGAGTACTGCTGACAGTAAAGATTTTGCAATTAGCTCTTTTATAAGTTTTGTCTCGTCGCCATATTCAAATGTAGTTCCTCTTATCTTATGACCTGCATATACATTAGTAAGCCTTACAGTTATATCTGTTGTATATGGAGGAATGTTCACAATTGTATAATTAGTTCCAGTAGTTGTCCCATATATAGAACTATGCGCTTTTATATAATATATAAGATTTTCACCTACATATACTTCCACTTCCTGATGCCTGCTTACAAATGCCAGTGCCTTATTATTTCCTGCACTTGCTCTGATTTTTATATAATATTCAATTGTGTCATCACCGATATATCTGGTATCCTCTGGTTTAACTACTTCTATTGTTCTTCTATCTGCCTGTGTCACCTTATCTACAGTGCTGAATATAAATCCTGAAGCTATAAAAAGCAGAAATCCTAATAAAAATATGCAGTAAAAAATCCTATTAATTAATTTAATTCTTTTCATAAAAAAAAGCCTTTCAGCCGTACTATAGTGTTGTCCGTAATAAATCTAACCCTATAATACAGTAGAATGGCTTTCATTTCAAATTATTTTTTGTTGTTCTGTATTTTGTACACTATTTGCAAAGTTTTGAAATTATACAACACTATTAATTAACATTATATACTTTTTGCAAGCTCAGTAGGATTCTCTGAAAATTTCAGAGCAACATCCCTTGAAATAACCCTTGTCTTAACAAGATTAGCAAGTGAATAATTCATTGTATGCATACCTGACTGCATATTCGACTGAAGAACTGTCTGAATCTGATTAGTTTTCTTTTCTTTGATAAGATTAGCTACTGCTGTATTGTTAATCATTATCTCTGTAGCTGCAGTTCTTCCCTCATGCTCTGCACAAGGTACGAGTGTCTGGGTTACAACAGCTGCTAATACAGATGCAAGCTGTAATGTAAGTGCTGACTGTGCCTCTACCGGACATGCACTTATTATACGTTCAACTGTCTGTGCTGCGCTTCTTGTATGAAGAGTTGATAATACAAGATGTCCTGTTTCTGCCGCTGTAATTGCCGCATTGATAGTTTCATAGTCTCTCATCTCTCCTACGAGAATAACATCAGGATCTTCACGAAGTGCTGAACGAAGTGCTGTCGCAAAATCAGGTACATCTCTTCCTACCTGTCTCTGATGTATCATAGATTTCTTAAATCCATATACATACTCTATAGGATCTTCTACTGTTATAATATGTCTTGACATATTGTTGTTAATATAATCAATCATAGCTGCAAGTGTTGTAGACTTACCACTTCCTGTAGGACCTGTTACAAGAATAAGACCTGACCTTTTCTCAACAAGCTTAGAAAAGAGTTTTCCTGAATGTCCCAATTCTTCAAACGACGGTATAACAGAATCAAGAAGACGTATACTCGCTGCAAGATTTCTTCTCTGATGATATATATTAATTCTTAATCGACCACCAGACTCATCAGTAGATGCCACATCCATATCTTTTCCTGCCTGAACATTCTGTATATCTTCATCACCAAGAATTGAGAATATCATCTCTTCTGTTTCTTCTATCGAAGGTGTTATATCAAGAAGCTGAAGTTCACCATATTTTCTTACTGCAACCGCTTCTCCTGCAGTAATATGCAGATCTGAACACTTGTTATCTCTTGCGTATTTAATTAATTCTTTTAATTCCATTTTCCCCTCCCATACATTTTGTTCATTAGTATAATCAACAATAAAATACTACCACAATGAAAATACATATTCAATCACACTTTTATCCCATTTTTCTTACATATATCATTAAGGCAGCATATTTCACAGTGCGGTGTAGTACGTGCCGTACATACCTCTCTTCCGTGGTCTACAAACCTGTGGCATAATCCACTACCTTCTTCTGGCGGTACTATCTTCCACAATGCCATCTCAACCTTCTTAGGCTCTTTCTCGTCTTTTACAAGACCGATTCTGTTACAAAGCCTTATGCAGTGTGTATCTGTAACAATTGCCGGCTTTCCGAAAACATCGCCCATAATAAGATTGGCACTCTTCCTTCCAACTCCAGGAAGCTTTAATAATTCTTCCATGCTGTCAGGAACTTTATCGTTATACTGTTCATGAAGCATACACATACATGCACATATATCCCTTGCCTTGCTTTTTCCAAGTCCGCATGGTCTTATAATCTTTTCAATCTCTTCTGGAGATGCTGCAGCAAGTGATGCTATATCAGGATATTTCTCATACAGCCCCTTAACCACAACATTTACTCTTGCATCAGTACATTGTGCCGCAAGTCTTACGCTTACAAGCAGTTTCCAGGCATCATCGTAATCAAGACTGCACTCCGAATCCGGATATTCTGCCTTTAATCTTCTTATAACCTCTAAAGCAAGTTCTTTCTTAGTCATAGATTACGCATCTTTCTTCTTATAATTAGCAATTCCGAATATTGCAAGAAGCAATACACACGCAAATATCATCCAGCCAACAAGATAACCTGTTCCCTTTAGTTTAAATGTATCATAATAACCCTTAAGGTATACAACTACTATAATAGCCGGAAGTATATAACTCATATAGAATCTTAACCATTCAGGAATCTTAGGACCTTTTCCTTCATTAGCTTCTTTTCTAAAGCCTTCCCAGCCCCAGCCGTTCTTCTTAGTACAGAATAATACAAATATCATGCTTCCAAGAGGAAGTAGATTATATGAAACAAGGAAATCCTCCAGATCCATAATTGAACTTCCCGGACCAATAGGCTGGAAAGCTGCAAGCTTGTTAAAGCCTAATACAGCAGGAAGTGAAAGCAGTATCATGAATATAACATTACCTGCAACAACCTTTTTCCTTGAAAATCCCTTAAGGTCTATATAAAAAGCAATAATGTTCTCAAACACTGCAATTACAGTTGATAATGCTGCAAATGACATGAATACAAAGAATGCTGTTCCCCATATTCTTCCTCCCGCCATATGATTAAATATGTTAGGCAGTGTTATAAATAAAAGTGATGGACCGGCACCAGGAGCAACACCATATGCAAAGCATGCAGGAATAATTATGAATCCTGCCATAAGAGCAACAAATGTATCAAGCAGAATGATATTAACAGCCTCTCCACCTATTGTTCTGTCTTTCTTTAAGTAGCTTCCGAATATCTCCATTGCACCAATACCTACACTAAGTGTAAAGAATGCATGTGTCATGGCATCAAATATAACCGGTCCTAAACCTCTTGATTTAATAGCATCAAGATTAGGCACCATATAGAATTTAACACCTTCTGATGCATTAGGAAGTACAAGTGAATGAACTGCCAGTACCACAATAAGGATAAGAAGAAGTGCCATCATAACCTTAGTAATCTTCTCAACGCCCTTCTGTAATCCTAATACACATACACCAAACGAAAGTAAAACTGCAACAATCATCCAGATTGTCATTGTACCAGGCTGTGAAAGCATAGTTCCAAATGCTCCTGAAACCTCATCTGGCTCTAAACCTGCTAACGAACCACTTGCCTCACGCCATGCATAATAAAGCATCCATCCTGCAACCATAGTATAGAAAGCCATTAATATGTAGCTTCCTACTATCGATACCCATTTGAAATGATGCCATTTACTTCCTTTAGTCTCCAGTTCTTCAAATGCCCTTGCAGCACCTTTACCGCTTCCTCGTCCTACTGTGAACTCCGCACACATAATAGGAAATCCAAGAATTGCAAGAAATACAAGATAGATAAGCACGAATGCCGCACCACCATTTTCCCCGCATATGTATGGAAATTTCCACACATTACCAAGTCCCACCGCACAGCCAGCAGACACTAAGATAAAGCCGAGTCGCGAGCCGAATTTTTCTCTCTCTTTCAAAATAAAACCTCCATCGTTAATATATTTACATTAATTAAGATTGTATCATATATTACTATATTTTCACAGCCAATTATTTCATACTCTCACTGACTTCTGATGTAATAGTCTGACCGCCCTGTTCATTCCATTCTTTTACAAATGTATCAAAGTAAGATATATCTTCTTCTCCACTTATAATCTTTAAATATGCCTCTTTTTCTTTAGCCTTAAGTCTCCACCAATGACTCTTCATTGTGTCTGTGGTCTTAAAATAAAGCGAATCAACTACCTTTATATTATCCTGTGTAATCAGACTGCATGCCTTAATTCTTGACATATACGCTGCCCATTGCGTACTTGTTTTGTTAGCATTCTTGATATACTCACTACACGCATCATAAAATGAACGTTCAAGAAGTTCCAGACTGTCAGGATTCTTTCTTCCTGAAATTGCAGCATCTATATTCCTGTAACATATTGAAAGTGCATTATTGTAATCAACATTTATTGATAAAGGTCTTGCCGTAGGTTCAACATTAATCTGATAGTAATTCTTGAATTCTTCTGAGTCTGTACAGTCAAATCTTACCTTATCAAACATGACACTTATCATCTTGGCTGCAATCTCAGGATGTTCATAGCCCTTTCTTACGACAACATATTTGTAACACGGGTTCTGGCTGTGATAACTCGTTGTTCCATCAGAATCCGTTGCTATTAAATATGGCTGCCAGTCTGCATCCGGATTCCTGCTTACTGCATTAGCAAGCGGATTATTCGGTGCCCACCATGGTCCAAAAAACGAGCCACACAGACCATTCTCTATAAGCTCACATATATTGGTTGATGTTCTCAGAAGAAAATCATTATCTATAACCCCCTGATTATACAGACTGTTTATATACGAAAGTGCTTCTTTTGCCTCATCTGTAACCGAACCATATACAATCTCACCATCATCGTTCATTATCCACTGCTTTGGATACGCTCCAAAGCAGGCAAATATTATATCCAGCAAAAATTCACTGCTGTAACCACATTCACCTGTCACATCTGTATCCACTGCAAGCCCCACTGTATTAGGTTTTCCGGACGCATCCACGCCATTATTTCCAGGGTCTTCTGATATAAAATGCTTCACTATATTAACAACATCATCAATAGTGTGTGGCTCTGACAATCCAAGCTTATCCATCCAGTCTTTTCTTAACCACACAAGATTAGGTCCATCTGTTATATTAGTCTCCGGCAGTGCCATTATCTTTCCATCATATGTAACCATATCCTTAAGTGAATGGCCATAGCTTTCATACATTTTCCTGATTCTGTCACTTATACAGTTATTGTAGCTTTCTGTAAGGTCCTCTATAAGTCCTGCTTCCACTAACTGTTCAACCTCATCCTGACTTGATACAACCATAATATCCGGAAGGCTTCCCATTGAGATTGCCATTGAAACATTAGTGTCATACTGGCTGTCGTTTGCTTCAAATACATCAACATTCTGCACATTTATCACAGACTTAATATAGCGTGTGTACGCATTATCCGTATAAGTGTCATTCTCCGGCATATTGGAATTATTAACACTTGTCATCTTTCCAAGTGTATATTCTATAGTCTCCGGGTAAGCTCCGAATGGAGTTGTTCTCGCTTCTTCCATTCTCGCATTGTATTCTTCATTATCATTAGACGCAAAACCAGCCGGGCTTTTACACCCGGCTAATATAAGCATTATTCCTGTGACACCAACTGCCACACATTTTTTTAATGTTTGCTTTAATCTATTCATATATCTAACCCTTCACTGCACCTGTCATGCTTTCATTATAACATCTTTGCATTATCATAAACAAGGCTGCAATTGGAATTGATATAAGAACTGCTCCTGCTGCAAATCTTGTGTACCATACATCAACATACTCCTTTTCAAGCATCTGCCATAAGCCGATTGCTACGGTATAATACTTCGCATTTGCCCTGCAGATTACTCTTGCAAATATGAAATCTACCCAAGGTGCTATGAATGATGTAAGTATTGTATACACTATAATTGGTTTACTGAGAGGTATTGTTATCTTAGTAAATACCTGCCACTTCGTTGCTCCATCTATCATAGCAGCCTCATCTATTGTCTTAGGGATAGTATCAAAGAATCCCTTTGCAATGTAAAACTGTATTCCTGATGATGCTGAATATACAAGCACAAGCGCAACTCTTATCATTGCTCCTTCTGAAAGTCCTACTGCTTTAAGTATATAATATACGGCAACCATCGCCATAAATGCAGGGAAAAGTCCAAGTATCATTGCGATATTCATCATTGCTTTTCTCATCTTAAACTTAAGCCGTGACATACAGTAAGCCACTGACAGTACAAAAAAAGTTGATATAATACATGAGAATACTGCTACTATCAATGTATTGGTAAACATTCGTGGAAAATTAAGTATTCCTGTATCTGTAAAAAGCTTTACATAATTATCAAGTGAATACTGCTTTGGGAAGAAGGAGCTTGTATAAGCACCCTTCTGAGCCCTGAAGCTTGTGAGGAGTATCCAGAAAAGAGGACTTACCCACACTATCGCTAATATTGTAAGCACTGTATGTGCCAGTATATTTTTAATAGTCTTTTTCTTTTTCACTGGAATCCCTCCTCATCTTTATACGCTTTCGTTCTTCTGTATACAAGCAGTGAACCAATTGCTAAGAATATGAATGTCATAATACCGATAACAGCACCAAGATTATAATACTGATAATCTATTGTCATCTTGTACAGCCATGTTACCAGAAGGTCTGTCTTTCCTGCTGTTGCACCTGCCATAACCGGATCTCCCTTAGTCAGCAGATAAACAATGTTAAAGTTGTTAATATTAGCAGTAAATGTAGTGATAAGATATGGTGCCGTTACAAATAACATATATGGCATTGTTATCTTAAAAAACTTGACAAATCCATTAGCTCCATCTACATCTGCTGCCTCATACAACTCCATAGGTATATTCTGTAATATACCTGTAACCTGCAGAATAGTATATGGAATACCTATCCACAGATTTACCACGATTACTGTGATTCTTGCCCAAGTCGCATTTGTAAAGAATGGCAGTGATTTTGTTATCCATCCTGCATTCTTTAAAACAACATTTACAATTCCATCCTGTGCCAGCATGCTTCTGACAATAAGAAGTGAAACAAACTGTGGAATTGCGATTGAAAGTATAAATATAAATCTCCAGAAAGCCTTGAATTTCGTACCTTTTCTGTTGATAAGCAGTGCAACAAGTATTCCGAATATGTAATTAAGAAATGTTGCAAATATTGCCCACACTATAGTCCAGCCAAATACTGACCAGAAAGACTGTCCTATCATGCTTCCTGAATCGAATATCTGCTTGAAATTCTCAAGTCCTACCCAGTCGAAAAGCACCAGATGGCTGTCAACCTTACTATAATTAGTGAATGCCATGCTTATCATGAAAATAAGCGGAAGTATTGTGAATATAAGCACACCTGATACCGGGAGTGTAAGCAGCAGCTTATGAAGATTCTCATTAAACAGCGACTTCACGTCTTCTGCAAATGTGTTTATATGCTTTCCTTTTTCCTTTAACAGCTCCAGCTTATATGAGCTTTTTACAGCACTAGCTGCAACTATTATATAAGCTATAATAATGAATATTGTTGCTATTCCATACAGAAGTATAAGAAGTGAATTATCACCTGCAACATACTCATATATTCCAAGCTTCTCATTCCAGACCTCCTGCTGCGGTCTGCTTCCAAGACCTGGAAGCATCGCAAGGCAGTTAATTCCATTCATAATCATAAAGCATACAAAGGCTGCTTCTATAGCTATATACATAATTCCCTTTATAATCTGCTTTCCAACAAGATTACCAAATCCTGGAATCAGAATGCTTAACTTCGTAAATATATTTCCTTTTCTAAATGATTCAGTGAACTTAACTGCCATTATGCGCCACTCCTTTCAGCATTTAATCCCTATCAATTATTTTGCGATTGATGTATTAATCTGCTTATAGAAATCCTGTGTCTTAGCTGCTGCATTATCTGCTGTTATTTCACCATTTACGATTGCCTTAGCAAAGTTCTGTGCAGGTGCCCAGTAATCATTCATGCCTGTTACTGTTGGCTGGATTACTGATGTCTTGTTAAATGTATCATTCTGTGCTGTTACAAGTGCATCCTTCTTTACTTCATCAGTTGCAAGAAGCTCTGTATTACAAGGAATAACACCTCTTAATTCATAGTGCTTCTTCTGTGCATCCTTGCTTCCAAGATACTTTGCAAGTGCAACTGCTACCTGCTGATACTTGCAGTTAGGATTAACTGCGATTGCCTTAGAACCTGCAAATGCTAACATCTGCTTGTCTTTTCCACCAATCTTTACTGTAGGAAGTGAAACTGCTCCAAAATTGTCTCCAAGAATCTCTTTAACACTCTTATAATCCCATGATCCTGAGAAGTAAGCTCCAACTGAACCATCTCTTAAGCCAGCGATACCAACGCCCTGAAGGTCATTGACAAAGTTAGGATTATTTACAAGTGAAACCATTGCCTGTGTTGCCTGTGTTCCCTTATCTCCTGAGATATCAACACCTGCTGAATTATCTTTTCCGTCCTTTCCAAAATATGTACATCCATTAGCAAGGAAGAATGATGACATATACCAGCCCTCTGTAATATTGAAAGCTACCTTATTCTTCTCAAGCATCTTATCAAGGCTCTTTACATCACTGTCTGTGAATTTGCTCTTGTCATAGTACATAAACCATGTATTAGTTGTGAATGGTACTCCGTATACAGCCCCATCTACTGATACTGAATCCACAATTGCATCTGAGTTAGTCTTCTTAACATAATCTGCTGTCTCTCCACCAAGCTTTGCAATAGCGTTAGCATCAACAAGTGTCTGAAGCTGGTCGTTAGCAAAGAAGTATACATCTCCTGAATTCTCTGGATCCTGTGGAACTATCTTTCCTGCGTCCTGCTCTGAGCATACACCGTATTCAAATGTTAAATCCCAGTCAGGATGCTCTGAATTAAACTGGTCACACATTGTCTGAAGCCATTTGCCGTTCTCATCTGCCTGATCTTCTGCACAGCCCCATACCTTGATTGTAGCTGTGATTTTTTCCTCGCCTGCTGCTGTGTCATCCTTTTTAGCATTGCCACAACCCACAAAAAGTGACCCACACATTGTTGCTGCCATCACTGCAGCCGCTAATCTCTTAAACTTCATAAAAAACCCTCCTTAATAATTATCCGAGACAGCTTTGATTACTGTCCTCTTTTGATAATCTAATTATATTAAGGAGGGGTTAATATTAAAATATAAGATATTTTAGAAACATATCAGTTTTTTGTGTTGTATGGTTTTGCCGGGAATTTTATTGTTATTGTTGTTCCCTCATCAGGTATGCTCTGCACTTCCAGATGATAGCTTTCGCCGTAATAAAGTCTTATTCTGTCATTAACATTTCTTGCACCATACCCTTTTGACTGGACTGTTAAGAAGTTTTGTGCAGTTTCTTTGTCCATTCCTACACCGTTATCAGACACTATTACACATACAAGCTTTTTACCTTCTTCATCCGTCTGCATCTTGGCCTCTACTGTTATTACACCTTTCCTGTCTGTCAGCAGATCTATACCATGGTCTATTGCATTTTCTACCAATGGCTGGAGTATAAGGTTTAAAGATTCACATGGCATAACTTCCTCTGATACATTTATCACCACATCAAATGAGTTGTCATGCATTATCTGCTGAATCTTAAGATACGACTGCATGTTGCTTAATTCCTGCTCAAAGCTTAATATATTCTTTCCCTTATTAAGCGATGTACGGTAGTAGTTAGACAATGCAAGTGTTATCTCACTTATATCCTCCTGCTCATATTCTATTGCTTTCCAGTTGATAAGCGATAATGAATTGTAGAGGAAATGCGGATTAATCTGTGCCCTTAATGCCCGCATCTCTGATTCTTTCTGGCTTATACGTCCTTCATATACCTGCGTGATAAGATTCTTAATCTGGGTTGTCATGCTGTTAAAGCTATGGATAAGGTCACCTATTTCATCTTTGTCCTGTGTATTAATTACCGCATCAAAGTCTCCATTTTCAACCTTTGCCATACTGTTTTTTAATTTATTAATTCTTCTTGTAATGAAGCCTGTTGTAAATATACTCGCCGCAGCGGCACCTGCAACCGCTACCACAAATGCAACTACAATCATTGTAATCATTGAATTAGCTGACCTGAGCACAAGTTTTCTTGGTTCATAGACATATACTGTCCATCCGGTAACAGAACTTTCCTTCTTTACTACAGAGTAACCCTCTGTATTTCCACATGTATCATTATCCCATTCTGCCCCGTCGATTAGTGAAAGCAGCTTCTTACTGTTTAATCTGTATCTGGTGTTATTGTTTTCAAATGTGTCACTGCTGCATATAACTTTTCCATCAGCGTCAAACACCACCATTCCGCAGTTCTGCTCAAGACCACCTGTATATGAACTCATCATGCTGTCATAATCAACATCTATGTACATAATTCCAAGAATCCCTAGCTGGTCAAGCGTTGACATTTTTCGTGCTGAAACAAGTGTCCTGCTGTCTTCATCAACAAACCACTGTATCTTAGTGCTTTCAGCAGCAGCATTATAAAAAGGTCTGTCTTTTATCTCTTCTATTGGAGCTATAGTTGTGTCATGTTTAATAGCTTTATCCACATATATTGTTACCCTGTTAATATCATTGTGAAAATACTTTAATGATGAAAGCATAGGGTCAAATGTAGTGACAATCTGGTTATACATCTCATATGTGCTTTTGTAATCGTATGAAAGCACTCCCGACAGCGTATCATTAAATGTTATATAATTAGACAGATTGTCATACACCTCTATCTGCCCATCCACCGTTGTAACAGACTGTTCAATTGCCCCCTTGATGCTCTTTAAGTCCCTGTCCATAAGAATGTTTCTCATCTGACAGTATGCAAAAACAAAAAGCACAATCAGGGGAATAAGTCCGGTCACTACATATATGATGACAAGCTTGTTCTGCAATCTTATATCATTGATTTTCTGCTTAATCTTTTTCAATTCAATTCTCCCTGATCCCTGAATTTCTGAGGACTTATACCAAAGTACTCCCTGAAGCTCTGTACAAAATATGAAACATTTGGATAACCCACCTGCTCACTTATATTCACAATCTTCATGTTCGTACCGGTAAGCAGTTCCTTAGCCTTCTCCATTCTGTACTGTTTAATATATTTGCTCAGATTCTGTCCTGTTTCCTTCTTAAAAAGTGAACTTAAATAGCTTGGTGCAAGATAAACCATATCCGCAAGCTGCTGTGCGCCAATCTCCTCACCATAATGGTTATGTATATAGTTCTTTACTGTCTCAATCTCCCGGTGTGACGTGGCCGGCTCTTTCCCAAAACTCTTCTCCAGCAAATCAATATAGTTATTCACTATATCCATAATGCATGAGAAATCCTCTGACTTATACAGTCTGTCAATCTCCCTGCCAAATTCCGCCTCATCAGCACCCGGAATATTGTCATAGAAATCTTTTAACAGATTGGAAAATACGAACTTGATGTATATATGTGAGAAGTTCGACTGCCCCCTGTATTTCTTACACAATGCATCAAAATGTATACGTAAAAATGTGATATCCTTCATCTTGATATCCTGCTTCATCTGCTTCATAAGTGCATCATCATCAATCTGTACAAGCACAGGTGTATCTTCACTGATATTATCAGAAAAAATATATCTTCCTGTCTCATAAAACTTATTATTCATCAGTGTATCAACTGCATCCATTACCTGTGGAAGCTCATGATAATCGTTGAATAAACCGGACACAGCAATATACATAAACTGTCTCGTCTTTCTATATATATAGTCATGAATATTTGTAAACATTTCTTCAATGTTCTTATCAATATTACCATCTGCTGTGAGTGATTTATCAGAAAATATGATAACTGACTGTAACGGGTTAAGATTAAGGTACTGATAATCCAGTTCCCCGGTTATCTCTTTAAATATGTCTTCACCTGTATCATATTTCCCAAAGAAATCAGTATTGAATTCTATAAGTGCAAGTCTGTTATACCCTGCCAGAAAATCCCCATTATCAAGTATTCCTGATGCATCACCGGAGTTGAGCAGCGTATACATGTAGTACTGTTTTATAAAGTTAGCCTGCCGGTTATAGTCCTCGTCCTTCTTGTGTTCCTCGTCAAGCTCTGTTATAACCCCTGTAATTGTCGAACTGAATTCTGACGGATCAACCGGCTTTAATATATAATCTTTAACTCCTAATTTAACTGCCAGCTTGGCATACTCAAACTCGTTATAGCCTGAGAATATAATTGTCTTTAAACTGATGTCGTTGTGCATCACATTCTTAATAAGCTCTATCCCGTCCATAAACGGCATCTTAACATCTGTAAGCAGTATATCTATATGTCCAATTCCTGTATTCTTGTCAGATGTCAGATATTCCAGTGCCTGCTTTCCGTTGCACGCCTCAAATACTCCAAGCTCAATTCCCATTCTCTTAAGAAGCATTCTTATTCCGCTTCTTTCAATCTTTTCATCATCCACTATAAGTATATTATACATAAATCTACCCCGAAACCTTCCTCATTCACGAACTTTTGCTCTTATAATGATTATAGCTTCCGGGGCAATTATTATCAACTTATTTAGTTATATTAAAGATGCCATATATCTTCATTGTACTGTCGAATTGTTCTGTCTGATGAGAAAAATCCGGCATTTGCAATATTAACAAGCATTTTTTCTGCCCACGCATATCTGTCATCATAATCTGCGAGAGCCTTTTCTTTGGTTTCTATATAGCTTCGTAAGTCAAGCAATGCCATAAACCAGTCTTTTCCTACAATCTCATTATACAATCTGTTAAGACTATGTGAATCACCTGCCTGAAGCATAATATCCGATATTATAAAATCTACACATTTTTTTATAAGAGCATCTGTCTCATAAAGCTTCTTTGCGTTATAGTCACATTTTTCATAATGTGCAATAACTTCATCACTTGTTGCGCCAAATGTATATATATTATCTTTATCTACAAGCTCTGCAATCTCAACATTAGCACCATCCATTGTTCCTAATGTCACAGCACCATTGAGCATGAATTTCATGTTGCCTGTTCCTGATGCTTCTTTAGATGCAAGTGATATCTGCTCTGATATATCACATGCAGGAATCAGCTTCTCTGCCAGTGTTACATTGTAGTTCTGGACAAGCACAACCTTAAGGTAAGGACTTACATCTTTATCGGCCTCAATAACCTTACTCAATGTAAGTATCAGATGAATTATATCCTTCGCAATTGTGTATGCAGGTGCAGCCTTTGCGCCAAATATCACTGTAACAGGAGTCTTTGGAATGTTGCCTGCCTTGATGTCAAAATATTTATATATTATATACAGTGCGTTCATCTGCTGTCTTTTATATTCATGCAGACGCTTTATCTGTATATCGTATATTGACTGTGGATTAATCTCTATTCCCTGTGTCTGCTTAAGGTATTCTGCAAGATTTCTCTTGTTGTCTGTCTTAATCTCAAGAAGATTATCGTAAACATTTTTATCACCGGCAAACTTTAAAAGGTCTTTTAACTTTTCTGCGTCATGTCTGTATTCACTTCCGATAAGTGTCTCAATGTATTTCGCAAGTCCGTTATTACAGTGGATAAGCCACCTTCTGAATGTGATTCCGTTAGTTTTGTTATTGAACTTCTCCGGATATATCCTATAGAAATTATTAAGCTCTGTATTCTCTAATATCTCAGTATGAAGCTTTGCTACTCCGTTGACGCTCATTCCATAATGAATATCGATGTGTGCCATGTGAACGAGATTATTATCGTCAATTATATACACTGATTTATCTGTGTACTTCCCACGCACTCTTCTGTCAAGTTCTTTTATAATCGGCATAAGCTGTGGCACAACCCTGTTAAGATAGTCCACAGGCCATTTTTCAAGGGCTTCGGCAAGGATTGTGTGATTAGTATACGCACAGCTTTTTGATACAATATCAATTGCTTCATCCATTGTTATCGGACTTCCATCTATATCTCCATTTTCTGTAAGAAGTCTTATAAGCTCCGGGATTACCATTGTCGGATGCGTATCGTTAATCTGGATTACTGCAAGGTCTGACAGATTCTTAAATGTTTTTCCGGTGTTAATACATTTGTCCCTGCACTCATCTAATATAAGCCTTGCTCCATTGCTTACCATGAAATACTGCTGATAGATTCTAAGAAGCCTTCCCTGTTCGTCACTGTCATCAGGATAAAGAAACAGTGTAAGGTTCTTGGCAATATCTGACTTATCAAAGTCTATGCTGTCACCTTTTACGATACTCTCATCAACTGTCTCCACATCAAACAAATGAAGCTTATTCGTTCTCTTTTCTCCGTACACATTGATATCATACATTCTTGAAACCACACTGATTTCTCCGAAATTGATAGTGTATGCCACATCTGTCGGAACAAGCCAGCTGTCCTTACCAATCCATGGATTAGGCACTTCCTTCTGCTTCCCATTCTCAAACACCTGCTTAAAAAGTCCAAGATGATAATTAAGTCCGATTCCGTCACCATTAAGACCAAGGTTAGCAATTGAATCAAGGAAGCATGCTGCAAGTCTTCCAAGTCCGCCATTACCAAGTGACGGCTCTACTTCCAGTTCTTCAATATCTGAAAGATTCTTTCCTGCCTGTGTAAGTTCTTCCTTAACTTCATCATAGATTCCTAAATTAATAAGATTATTGGATAAAAGCTTTCCTATAAGGAACTCTGCAGAAATGTAGTATACCTTTCTGCCATTGTCTTTCACTATTCTATCACGTCCCTTTTGTGCAACCAGCTTCATAAGTGCATGAAAGCACTCCTCGTTGCTGCATAAGTGCAAGTCTTTTCCATATTCTTCCAAACATATAGTGTTAAGCATATCGTTGCCCTCCATTCTTGTATTTATATTTTATTATAGGGTTGCTGGAAAATTTCTCTTGCTTTATAATGGGATAAACTTGTACTATTCTATCATATTTAAGGAGAACCTTATGAATATAACAGATTACGGACCACTGAAAGAAACCAAGTCTCATTTTGATTCAGATTTTTTATATAATACTTACCCATGTTCCATCCCGCTTGATTTTACAGAAGTTCCGCTGCACTGGCATAATGAAATGGAGCTTATATACATCAAGAAGGGATGCATGATCGTAAGCGTTGACCTTGAGTATTCTGTTGTAAATGCAGGGGATATTGTTGTTGTCATGCCCGGACATATCCATTCTATTATCCAGAACGAGAGTGATTTATGCGAATACGAAAATATTCTTTTTAATCTTGATATGCTTGTTAGCAGGCAGTGTGATTATGATACCGTGAGCTTTTTTAACGGAATTGCCGGCTTTAAGGGGTATTGCCCTCCTGTTATCAGTAAAACTGTGCCACACTATTCTGATTTAATTCATTATATTGATGAAGCTGACAATATATGCAAATATTTCCCTGACGGGTACAGGCTGAAAATCCGTGCATGTCTTTTTAATTTCTTTTTTGAGCTTAATGCACATTTTTACACGCATACGGATATGCCTGTACACTTGTCTGATGATAAGATGGATAAGCTGAAACTGGTACTTAATTATATTGAAAAGAACTTCGCGCGTGCAATATCCATTGAAGAGATTGCGCAGTGGTGTCATTTCAGCCAGTCGCATTTTATGAAGTTTTTTAAGAACTGCACCGGCACATCTTTTATCACTTACTTAAACGACTACCGGCTTATTATTGCTGCAAGAATATTAAAAACCACAACCCAGCCGGTTATTATAGTGGCTTCGGATTGTGGTTTTGATAATATATCTTACTTTAATAGAAAATTCAAAGAAAAATATGGTGTTTCTCCGAGGGAATTCAGGAAATAAGGTGTTATTAATATAATCTGTTTTTTACATAATCTCTGACGCAATGTTAGTCATCATTACAGTTTTTCCTGAACCTCTTACTCCTGTAATCATATATATCTGATTAGGTGATTCTTCCGCTGTAAAATCTCCAATTATTCTTTCTGTCTGTGCAATTCTCAAAAAATCCTGCTCTCAGGCAGCCATAACCACCTGAAAGCAGGATTATCATTTTAATTATTAACAGATTACATTAAACCATGTGCTCTGTTGTAAGCATTACATATCTTATTAGAATTCTTGATAAGAATATGCATTGCAACAAATGGTCCAATTCCACAGATAAAAGCACCAAATATCTGCCATAAAAGAACAGTTGTACCATTCTCCTGGATTGAAAGTCCATAACGAGGTCCGTTAGCTGCAAGTCTGTTACCAAGATTATAGTACCAGAACCATGCATATATACCACATGTTATGAGTGATAACAGAACAAATGCAACAAGTCCTGATGTATTCTCTCCATCTCCATCACATGCAATATTAACATCATGTGCCATCTTGTAAATGAAATAATAGCTGTATATTCCACATGTGATAATTGAAAGAATTATGTATGAAGCAAGACCTCTGTCATCCTTTAATCTTGTACCTGAGTATGGTGGAATTGTGCCATTATTATAACCATTGCTGTAATTCTGATTAGCATTGTAACCCTGATTATAATTCTGGTTATTGCTGTTTCCATTGAAACTCTGCTTTACTTCATCAAAAGCACTTCCTAACTCTTTCTCAACCTTATTGAAGACCTGACCTGCCTGACCAGCAATATCCTGCTCTGGTGAACAATTTGCTCCACAATATGGGCAGAACTTTGTTGAATCTGGAATCTGTTTTCCACATTTTGTACAAAACATATTAATTCTCTCCCCTTCATAAATTTAGTTTCTGAATGATACGGAATAGGATATTGTTCTGAGGTTCAAAAACCACAATATCTCCGGTTCCAATAAACATTCTATACAAGTAAACTATAACAAATGCCCCTGCTATTGTAAACATAAAAATTTTATAAAATTTAATATTTATTTTAGATTTCAGAAGCATAACTATCACAACAACCGGTGGCAGGAAAAAAAGTGGATGATACATGAACGCATCATGAATATTAAAATGCAGTAAAGATATCCATGCCCTTGACATTCCACAGCCTGCACATGATATTCCTGTTATGTATTTTATAGGGCATGTAACCCCGAAGCTTTCTAGTATCACATACAGCACAACAACTGCCGCAACTGATGTTATCACTTCTATTCTTCTATGCGATTTTCTTTTATATGTATTGCCTCCGCTCATTATTCCCCCTGATAATGCTTTTTATTACATTATAATCTCTCCTGCAAGCAATGCAAGACAAGGAAGCGTAATTATACTAATCAATGTAGACAAAGTAACTGCACCAACTGCGAGCTTCTGGTCGTGACCGAACTTAATCGCAAAAAGTGTTGTAATAGCCGCACATGGGCATGCCTCAAGTATAATTGTAATAACAGCAACCATTCCACGGGCATGTATCAGATACATAACCATAGTACAGATTACCGGTATAATAAACATCCTGAGAATAACCGTAAAATACACTCTTTTATCCTTTAAGATACTCAATAACGGGAACTGTGAAATAGTAATTCCTGTTATTATCATAGACAACGGGGTATTCATGCCTCCTACAACATTAAATGTATCCTTTAAAACATCCGCAACCGGAATTCTTGCAAGGAATATGACAAGACCCACCACAACCGATATAATTGGTGGGCATGTAACAATCTTCTTTAAAAGTTCCTTGAAACTCATACTCTCTGAAACATACACAATTCCGACAGTCCATAAAAGAATATTGAATACAGTAACATATACGCTCGCATACAGTACACCTTCTGAACCGTACATTGCCTGAATAAGTGGAAATCCCATATAAGCCGCATTAGAAAATGTAGTTGCAAATCTTATAATGCCGCGCACTTCCTTTTTCATCAAAAATGTTATGCCAATCGATAAAGCCATTCCTATGCATATAGTAAGTATGCTGTAAAAAAGCATTCTGCCCATATTCTTAAGAATCTCGGCATTGTATCCTGACATGTAAGAATTAATAATCATAAATGGAACAACAAAATATATAAGAAGGTTAGAAAGCATCCCCTTTCCTTCTTCGTTAACCATCTTAATCTTTCCTATAACAACTCCACACAGTATAAGTATGAATAACTCAAATACCTGCTTCGCGGTAATAAGTGCTAAATCCATAGCTTCCTTATCCTCCTTTTCATACACGCAAAAAACATGTTATATATTTCATCTTCTGAAATATATAACATGTTAATAGCAAAGTCAAGTAAAAATCTAATACTTTATCTCTGGCATAAGCTCTGCACTTATTACATTAAGCATACGTTCCATTGTCTCTAACTCTTCTTTAGAAAATCTGTCCTCAATCCTGCCCATTACAGTCTTAAGATATGTATTGCTAATATTATAATAATCTATATACTTCTGTGTTACCTCGAGATGATACTCTCTCTTGTCTTCCTCAGACTGTACTTTCTTTAAGTATCCCTTCTTAACAAGGTTATTAATCTTATACGCCGCGTTAGGAGATGATATATTTGCCATATCAGCAAACTGTGCCACAGTAGGTTTATCAAGTGCATATATTATCTCCATGCAGAAAGTTTCTACAGTTGTAAGAGATGTCTCTCTCTCCTGTAGCTTTTCAAACATTTTCTGATAAAAATGCATCTTAAACTTCGTATATACCTTACTAAAAGAATCCTGCAGCACCTTACTTTACCTCCAAAGCTTTTTTAATTGTTTATTATTATAACAATAGCTCTATTCTATTGCAAATGTAAGTTCAGCTGACACTGCAAGTTTTCCGTCAACATAAGCTTCTGCCTTTCCTACTCCCACAGGACCTTTTCTTGCTATAATCTCGCATGACAAGGAAAGCACATCCCCAGGTGTGACCTGAGCCTTAAACTTAGCATTTTTAATTCCTGCAAAAAGTGCTATATGTCCCTTATTCTTTTCTTCCGACAATAAAGCAACTGCTCCAGTCTGCGCCAGTGCCTCAATAATAAGTACTCCCGGCATTACCTTCTTCTGTGGAAAATGTCCTACAAAATGCATTTCATTGGCAGATACGCATTTAATACCACAAGCCTTCTTTCCAGGCTCACACTCTGTTATCCTGTCTACTAATAGAAATGGATATCTGTGTGGCAGAATCTGCTGTATTTCATCTGAATTAAGCTGCATGATTACACCACCTTTCTAAGCACGATGGACGCATTATGTCCACCAAAGCCAAGTGAATTAGACATAGCATAATCAACTCTTGACTCTCTTGCCTTATTTGGAACGATATCAAGATCACAGTCATCATCCGGCACCTGATAATTAATGGTTGGTGGAATTATATTATTCTTTACAGCAAGTGCCGATATAATTGCCTCAACAGCACCACTTGCACCTAACATATGTCCTGTCATCGACTTTGTTGAGCTTACCGCAAGCTTGTACGCATGTTCTCCAAATGCCATCTTTATCGCATTAGTCTCTCCCTTATCATTAAGCTTTGTACTTGTCCCATGCGCATTAATATAATCAATATTCTCTGGTTTTATTCCTGCATCCTTAACAGCCTCAGTCATTGCCTGTGCCGCCATGCTTCCGTCTTCGAGAGGGGCTGTAACGTGGTTTGCATCACATGTTGAACCATATCCTGCAATTTCACAGTATATCTTAGCGCCTCTTTTCAATGCATGTTCATACTCTTCAAGAATAAGCACACCTGCTCCTTCTCCCATAACAAATCCGCTTCTTTCTTTATCAAACGGAATAGAAGCCCTGTTGACATCTTCTGCTTTGCTTAATGCATGCATTGATGTAAAACCACCAATTCCAAAATCAGTTATACAGCTTTCTGCACCTCCGCACACAATCACATCCTGATATCCATCCCTGATCTGTCTTAATGCATCTCCAACAGCATTGGTTCCACTGGCACATGCAGTAACAACACATGTACACATTCCATGTAGTCCGAATCTGATTGCAACATGTCCTGCCGCCATATTAGTTATCGACATTGGCACAAAATGTGGCGAAACTCTGTCATATCCTTTATTTTCGCCTCTTAAGCATTCTCTCTGTATAGTTGTAAGTCCGCCAATTCCACTTGACAATATAACACCACATCTTAATGTGTCTTCTTTGCCAAAATCTATAGCTGAATCCTTCACTGCTTCATCTGCAGCAGCAAGTGCATATATCGTGAAATCGTCCATTTTCCTTAATTCTGCTTTATCAACAATACTCTCTGCGTCAAAGCCTTTTACTTCACCGGCAAGCTTGACTGCACTGTTTTCTGTATTAAAATGTGTTATCTTACCAATACCACATTTACCAGCCTTTACAGCTTCCCACATATCATTAACATTGTTTCCGACAGGAGTAACTGCTCCCATACCTGTTATTACAACTCTTCTCATATTGCCATTCCTCCGTCTACACAAAGTACCTGTCCGGTTATGTATCGTGCTCCGTCACCCGCAAGAAATGCTACTGTTTCTGCAATATCTTCCGGCTTTCCCATCTCTTTAAAAGGTATATTCTCCACTACTTTTTCTTTAACAGCATCTGACATTGCTCCAGTCATATCAGTTTCAATCATTCCCGGTGCAACCGCATTTACAGTTATATGTCTTGACGCAAGCTCTCTTGCAAGCGACTTCGTCATACCAATAACGCCCGCTTTACTTGCAGAATAATTAACCTGCCCTGCATTGCCCATAACACCAACTACAGAACTCATATTAATAATTCTTCCTGCTCTCTGTCTTAACATAAGCCTTGAAACTCCACGCATCATGTAAAATGTACCCTTTAGATTCACATCTATAACTGCATCGAAATCCTCATCCTTCATACGTCCAATAAGATTGTCCTTAGTAATTCCTGCATTATTGACAAGAATATCAATTCTTCCGCCAAGTAAATCCACAGCTTCCTTAATTAAACGCTCACATTCCTCTGAATTACTCACATCTGCCTTAATTGCATGGATTTCAATCCCATACTCTCTGCATAAATTAACTGTTTCACTGGCAGCCTCATCACCTGAACGGTAACTGAATACAATATCTGTTCCTTCACTTGCAAGCTTAACGCATATAGCCCTTCCTATTCCCCTGCTTGCACCTGTAATAAGTGCTTTTCTTCTCTCAGTCATTCCCTATCCTTTCCAAATCAATGTCAGATTTGCTCAACCAAAGCTTATATGTCCGATTTATTCAATCTATAATCTGTCATAATCTCATTAATAAGTTCCTGTACGCTCATTATCCGGTCAACTCTGTCTGCATTACTTCCTGCAAAAAACAGTCCATTATCCCAGTCACCCTTAACTGCTGCTATAAGTGCCCTGCTTATGCAATATGGTATACTGTCATCCTTCTTACATGCTGTAAGACAACCATTACATTTTCTTGCCGTGAAGGTTTCTCCTGCATCAAGCCTTTCAAGCAGTGGGCTGTTAATTGCACGTGCCGGCATTCCAACAGGACTTTTAATAATACGGATGTCTTCTCTCTTTGCATTAACAACAGCCTGTTTAAATGTATCTGAAGCATCACATTCATTGGTAGCAATGAATCTTGTCGCAATCTGTACACCTGCAGCACCTTTATTTACATAATGTGCCATATCTTTGCCATCAAACACACCTCCAGCGACAAAAACCGGGATATCCGCACCGGACTCTTCTATTACAGCAAGTACATCTGACAATATTTCATCGTTACTCTGTGTTTTTCCCTGTGTAATATCATCTGCACCAAAGCCTAAATGTCCTCCTGCCATGCTTCCTTCAATAATGAACATATCCGGATACACATCATAATGCTTCTTATAAGTTTTCATAATTATCCTGGCAGCCCTGCCACTTGAAACAATGGGTGCTGCCAGTGTATCTGTTCCCTTAGTAAACTGTGGCAGATTAAGCGGAAGTCCTGCACCTGAGATAATAATATCTGCTCCTGCTGAAACTGCTGTCTTACAGCTTTCCTCATAATGAGAAACTGCAGTCATAATATTTACAGCTACAAGTCCCTTCTTTGTACTTTCTGCTGCAATCTGCTTAGCTCTCTTAATATGGTAATCAAGTGCCCTTAGATTTGCCTTAAAGGGGCTGCTCTTAAAATCCTGTTCATCATAACCTGCATTAACAGAACTGATAACTCCACATGCCCCATTTGCTGCGACTGCACCTGCAAGGGATGAAAGTGAAACTCCGACACCCATACCGCCCTGAATTACCGGAACATCAAGCACTTTGTCCTTAATCTGCATACAATTCCTTTCGAACAGCCTCATATTGTTCATATATTTGTTCAAATATTTTCTCAATTGGCTGTATCTTATCAATCTGGCCTGCAACCTGACCTGCCATCAGTGAGCCATTCATTGTGTCACCGTCAAACACTGCCTTACGAAGAGAACCTAATGTATATTTCTCAAGTTCCATCTTATCAGCACCTGCCTTCTCCTGCTTTACATACTCGCGTGACATCTCATTTTTAAGAACACGCACAGGAGTACCAGCAATTCTTCCTGTAACTATCGTGTCATTATCCTTTGCTTTAAGTATTGCCTGCTTATAATTATCATGTATAGGACACTCTGTACTTGCCAGAAGACAAGTTCCCATCTGTACTCCTGCAGCACCAAGTGCAAATGCTGCTGCAAGCTGTCTGCCATCTGCAATTCCTCCGGCCGCAATAACCGGAATATTCACACTGTCAACTACCTTTGGGACAAGTGTCATAGTTGTCATCTCACCGACATGACCACCACTTTCTGTTCCCTCTGCAACTACTGCATCAGCTCCGAAACGCTCCATTCTTATTGCAAGCGCTGCACTCGAAACAACCGGTATAACCATCATTCCGTTAGACTTCCATTTTTCCATATATTTAGCCGGACTTCCTGCTCCTGTTGTTACAATCTTTACATTTTCTTCCACAAGCAGTTCTGCCATTGCATCAGCTTCCGGATTCATAAGCATAAGATTCACACCAAATGGTTTATCCGTAAGTGTTCTGCATTTTCTTATGTTTTCACGAAGCATATCCGTGTTCATTCCACCAGCTCCAATAAGCCCCAGTCCGCCTGCATTACTAACTGCAGCTGCAAATTCTCCTGTTGCAATATTAGCCATTCCGCCCTGTATAAACGGATATTTTATTCCTAACATCTTATCTAATCTCATTATGCTGCTCCTTATTATGTCTCTATCAAAGCACTGCTCCAGCTAAGCCCCGCACCAAAGCCCGCAAGAATCAGCTTTCTGCCTTTGTCAAAGCATCCTCTTTGTGCTAACTCATCTAGTGCTATTGGGATACTTGCCGCTGATGTATTACCGTATTCCGCTATATTTATATAGAACTTATCTTCATGTCCCGGATATTTTTTCTTTACATGATTGATAATTCTTTCATTAGCCTGATGGCACACAATATAATCTATGTCATCAAGTGTCATGTCCGATTTTTTCAATATTTCATCAATTCCCTGTTTAAGAACATCAACTGCAAAACGGAACACCGCATTTCCATTCATCTTTACATATGCATCCTGTGCACCTATACCTCTGCATACAAGTACATCAGTATCGCCTCTTGTGTAATTAATCTGTCTATACATATTGTCAGCCGCTTTTATAAGAACTGCACCTGCACCATCTCCAAAAAGCACGCATGTTGAGCGGTCTGTATAATCTAATATCTTAGACATCTGCTCGCTGCCAATAAGCAGTATGTATTTATAATCAGTGCTGTTAAACAGTGCCTGTCCAACATTTAATGCATGCAGAAAACCTGTACATGCACTGCTTAAATCAAATGCAAGTACATTCTCAGCCAATCCAAGCTCCTTCTGTACAATTGCTGCAGTAGATGGAAATGCATTATCAGCCGTTGAAGTTGCAACTATAACTGCACCTATTTCTGCAATATCCACACCAGATGCTTCTAACGCTTCATATGCTGCTCTGACTGCAAGTGATGTAGTATTTTCCTGTGTACATCTGTATCTTTTCTTAATACCTGTTCTTGTTGTTATCCATTCATCATTTGTATCAACAATCCGGCTTAAGTCATCATTCGTAATTATCTCTTCTGGGAGTGCTTTCCCTGTGGACACTATCTGAATGCCTTTCACTTTATCTCTCCCCTGTCTATATTCCTGAATTTGTCATATCTTGAATTAACAAGCTCTTTTGATTTCATCCTGCCAAGAATTCCGAGCTCTTTTTCTAACATTCTTGCTATATCTGAAAAACACCTGTCTCCTTCTGCAATTACACCGTCAACGAGTCCAGCAGTAAAAAGCTCCTGTGCAGTAAGCTTCATAATCTCACTTGCCTGTGGTGCCTTCTTAGCATCCTTATATATTATTGAAGCAAAACCTTCCGGAGACAGAATCGAATATACTGCATTTTCAAGCATATACACCCTGTCGGCTGCTGCAAGTGCCAATGCACCGCCACTTCCGCCTTCACCTGTGATTACAGATATAACAGGTACTGTAAGCTTAAGCATTGCTGCTATACTTCCTGCAATTGCGTTACTCTGTCCGTTGCTTTCTGCTTCCATGCCAGGATATGCACCTGGCGTGTCAACAAATGTTATGACAGGTCTCCTAAATTTTTCAGCCTGTTTCATAACACGGACTGCTTTTCTATACCCTTCAGGTGACGCCATTCCGAAGTTATATCTTATATTCTCTTCTATATTCTTTCCTTTACGGTTTCCAATAACAGTTACCGTTTTTCCATTAAATGAAGCAATTCCTGCAACGAGGCTTTTATCATCTTTATAGTATCTGTCACCATGCATTTCTATAAAATCATCGAAAAGCACTTCTATGTATTTCATAATATCCGGACGGTCACTTTTTCTGGCTGCAAGGACTTTCTCATATGGTGTTAAAACATTTTCACTGCTCATGCTTCTCCTCCGGTATTCACATGCATTTTCAATATCTTTGATAAAGTCTGCTTCATATCTTTTCTGTCAACTATCATATCTATCATGCCATGTTCTAACAGAAACTCTGAGTGCTGGAAGCCTTCAGGCAGTTTCTGTCCGATAGTCTGTTCAATAACTCTTGGCCCAGCAAAGCATATAAGTGCTCCTGGTTCAGCAATTATAATGTCACCAAGACTTGCAAAGCTTGCGCTCACACCACCTGTTGTAGGATTAGTGAGATATGATATAAATAATCCACCAGCATCCTTGAACTTTTCAATTGCCGCTGTTGTCTTTGCCATCTGCATAAGCGAGAAAAGGCCTTCCTGCATTCTCGCTCCACCACTTGCAGCAAATATTATAAGCGGCAGTTTTCTTTTCATTGCATATTCTGTGAGTCTTGTAATCTTTTCACCTACCGCAATTCCCATGCTTCCCATAAGGAATCTTTTATCCATAACTGCAACAGCTGTTTTGACTCCGCCAATTCGGCATGTTCCAGTAACTACTGCATCTTGCTGGCCTGTCTTTAATCTGTTTGCTTCAACCTTTTTCTCATATCCCGGAAAGCTGTTTGGATTGCCTGTCTTAACCTGTGCATACAATTCCCTGAAACTTTTGTCATCACTTATAAGTGCAATTCTTCTTGATGGTGTAAGGCTTCCGTCTGCCTGTTCCTCACTATCCCTTAATCTGTTGATAGTACCCCACCTTTTCTTACGCTTTAAGAAAATGTCATTGATATTCATTTAACTGTAATTCCTTCCTTAAGCCACTTTTCAATTTCGGTATGATTCTTCTCCCAGAAACCTGTATTGTAATTTCCTCTTATAAAATCCTTATGATATGTAAGAAGATGCATGAACTCTCTGTTAGTCTTAACTCCTTCAATTATCAGTTCCTCAAGAGCTCTTCTTAATCGTCTTACCGCCTCAAGTCTGCTGCTTCCAGTCACTATAATCTTGGCAATCATTGAATCATAAAACGGACTCACTTCATAACCTTCAAAAAGATGGCTCTCAACTCTTACTCCATAACCATCTGGAAAATGTAAGAATTTAATAACTCCCGGTGTAGCCGCATTTATTCTGCACTCAATTGCATGTCCATTGACACATGTATCTTCCTGAGTGATATTAAGCTTCATTCCGGCAGCTATTCTTATCTGTTCTCTTATAAGGTCAATTCCTGTAACCTGCTCAGTTACCGGATGTTCAACCTGTATTCTCGTATTCATCTCTATAAAATAGTAGTCACCCTGTTCATTCACAACGAATTCAACAGTTCCTGCACTATAATATCCTGCTGCTCTGGCAGCTCTTACTGCAGTCTCTCCCATGACTGTCCGCTGATCTTTACATAATCTTGCACTCGGAGCTTCCTCTAAAAGCTTCTGATTATTACGCTGGATTGAACAGTCACGTTCTCCAAGATATATTGTATTGCCATATTTATCTGCAAGAATCTGTATCTCAATATGCCGTGGATTGATTATCAGCTTCTCTATGTACATATCATCGTTGCCAAATGCAGCTTTAGCTTCACTCTTAGCGGTTTCAAATGCATTTTCTATATCTTCTCTGCTGAATGCCTTGCGCATTCCTTTTCCACCGCCTCCAGCTGACGCTTTAATAAGTACCGGATAACCAATTCTTTCTGCAATGTGTGCTGCTTCCTCTGCTGTTGCAACCAGACCATCAGATCCTGGTACAACCGGAACCCCGCATTCAATCATAAGCTGCCTTGCCGACTGTTTATCTCCCATGCTGCTTATTATGTCAGCTGATGGTCCTATAAATATAAGATTGTTCTCCTCACATTTTCTTGCAAATGCAGCATTCTCAGACAGAAAACCATAACCAGGGTGGACTGCCTCACACCCTGTCAGTATTGCTGTTTCTATTATCGCATCCTGATTAAGATAACTTTCAGCCGCCTTTGCCGGTCCAATGCAAACTGCCTTGTCTGCTGCCATAACAGCAAGTGAATCCTTATCTGCTGTTGAATATACAATTACGGTTTCTACATCCATCTCACGGCAGCATCTGATTATCCTTAACGCTATTTCACCACGGTTTGCTATCAGTATTCTCTTAAACACTTCTGCTACCTCCGTTAATTAAGGATTACAAGCGGCTGTCCATACTCGACCATAGTGCCATTCTCTGCTGCCACTTCCTTAACCGTACCGTCACAATCTGCTGTAACTTCGTTCATCAGCTTCATTGCTTCAATTATTCCAATAACATCACCGGCATGAACGCTCTGCCCTGGTTTTACAAAAGGTTCCTCATCAGGACCTGCTGCTGTATAGAAAGTTCCAACCAATGGCGCTTTAATTTCTTTAATATGCTCATCTGACTGTGGCTGTACGTCCGGAATAGTTGTAACGGTCTGTTCCTGTTCTGTATTAATGCGAACAATATCTTTCTTTACAGGCACATCACATATGGCTTCGTGCATAGTTTTCTTCAGTCCAAGGCATACGCCATTCATCTCCAGATTCAGTTCACTGCATCCACTTGCATCAAACTTATCTATAATCCCATAAATATCATTAATATCCATAACAAACTGTCTTCCTTAAAATCTTTATGTTAAGCTACATTCTTGTCAACATACTCAACAATTGCTTTAACTGATGTAAGATTAGGAAGTTCTTCTTCTGGAACAGTAATTCCATAAGCATCTTCAACTGCCATCATAAGTTCCATAGAATCAAGTGAATCAATTCCAAGATCATCCTTTAAATTCGCTTCTAATGTAATCTTATCCTCTGAGCAGTTAATAGTATCCATAATAATTTCTTTTACCTTTTCAAATGTCATTGTTTTGTTCTCCTTAAATAATTTTATCTAAATATATTTAACTAATATATTTGAGCTAATTATAAGAGCACAAATAAGGTTTGTCAATACTATTTTGATATTCAAAGTATTTATTTTGTTTCACAACTGAGTATTATTCCGCCTCGCTCAGCATAATAACTGCATAATCCTCCTGCTTTATATACGCACACATCCGTAGTACCATATACCTGCTTTATCATATCAGCTATCTTATCTGCAAGAGCTTCATTCTCAACATGACATATTCTCAGCTTTCCGCCTTCATATCCTGCATCGTCAAGTAATGCCTGCAGTTTTACAAGAAGCTTTTTATCACCTCTGCATTTACCGATTGCTTCCAATGTTCCATGACTGCTTGCTGTTCCTATTACACTTATGCCAAGAACCTCCGCAGCCGATGCTACAACCTTGCTTACACGACCATTCTGTGCAAGATTATGCAATGATTTTAATGAACAGAACAGTCTTGTTTTCTGCATATATGCATCTATCGCTCCATCTATCTCTTCAAATTTCTTTCCTTCTTCAATCATTTGCTGCAATTGTTCCAGTATAATACGCATCTGTGGACCAGTGCTTTTAGAATCTATTACCCTGACTTTAGCCTGTGGATGTTCCTCCAGATATACTGCCCTCGCTGCCATTGCAGAATTATATGTTCCTGACATTCCTGCAGTTATTGTTACAACAAATATCTCATCATCATCACCAAAAGCTTCAAGCCATGCATCTATTCCAGGGCACGCAGTATATGAACGTCCCTTATGTTTTTCAAGAATATCAAGCATTCTGTGAATATCAAGCTGCCCATCATCACAAAACTCCTCGTTATCTGTAGATATTGTAAGCGGAACTGCCTTAAAAACCATTCCCCTAAGTTCTTTTATATCGCATGCTGAATCTGCTACTAATCTCATTATTAATCCTCCTGTTTGCCGGATATACTCCGTTTCGATGTAGTTTTAAATACTATGTCATATTGTATTTTATAACTTATAGTGTTACAATATACAAAAATAGCGTTTTTGTATATTTCAGGAGTACATTATGAATATAGTTAACAAAGATTCTAAAAATACATTTACACGAATGTGCATAGGTGAAGCAATAATCAAGCTTCTTAAAGACACTGATTTTGATAAGATTCGAATTACGAGTGTGGCGAAATGTGCCGGTGTATCACGCATAACTTTTTACAAATATTATGAATCAATCCATGATGCACTATGCGACTATCTTAATATTATTATAATTGAATATCTGGAAGAATGTGCCAACAACCCTGAAAACGGGAGCTTTCTGGATTATTCCCACATTCTTTTTGCACTTGAATTCTTTAACCGGTATAAGGATTATTTTCTTACTCTTTCAAGATGTGGACTTCATTCTATTCTTATTAACAGTATTAATAATTTTATGTCTGAACATTTTACGAATCCTAAGAATTACTCTGAGTACAGACTATACTGTTACTCTGGCGGATTACTTAATACATTTTTAAAATGGGAAGAAAACGGATGTGACTGTGATGCTGGCGAGATAGCCAGAACTCTTGAAGAACTTTATAGTTAATAAGCCACTCCTTCCGGAATGGCTTAAATATTTTATAATCATTTATTAATCTGTGAATGCACTTTTCGACGTACTACAAGGAAACATATAACCTGCATAATTATCGTTGCCGTCCATGATGCCGGATATGATATGAACAGGTCATAAAGTGTTCTGTGACTTGGGAATATGACGAATATCCAGAATATTCTCATTCCTACAGTACCAATAACTGATAATATCATAGGTACTAGCGAATACCCCATTCCACGAAGCGCGCCCGGAAACAGATCCATTATTCCACATAAGAAATATGGTACTGTAGTAATTGATAATATCTCAACACCACATTTGATAACATCTTCACTGTTAGTGTATATCATAAGCACTTTATCACCAAATATATATGCACCGCAGCCAAATACAAGTGATACTCCTACCGAAAGTATTGCACAATCTATAAGCACCTTGTCCATTCTCTTGAACTTTCTTACACCATAATTCTGACTTGTAAAACTCATGCAGGCCTGTGTTACTGAATTAATTGATGCATATAGAAAGCCAAGAATATTGTTGGCTGCTGTATATCCTGCCATTGCTGTTGAACCGAATGAATTAACTGACGACTGCAGCAAAGCATTTGAGAAATTAATAACTGTACTCTGTATCCCTGCCGGAATTCCAACCTGAAATATCTGTTTAAGATAGTATCCCTTTATCTTTAGCTTTGAGAATCTCAACTGGTAACTTGCATCTGTCTTATTCAGACATCTTAATACAAGCACACACGATATAAACTGTGAAAATATTGTTGCGATTGCCACTCCTGCAACCCCTAAGTTAAACACAATAACAAGTACCATATTAAGGCATGCATTTATAATTCCCGCTGCTATAAGAAACATCAGCGGTCTCTTGGTATCACCTACTGCTCTAAGAACAGCCGCACCATAGTTATAAAGCATAAAGAATGGCATACCTAGAAAATATATTCTCATATACAGTGTTGAGAGGTTAATTACATCATCCGGTGTTCCCATAAGCTCAAGTGCCGGCTTAGCCATCAGCACGCCTATCAGCGCCATCACAACTCCGCTTATTGCTGCAAATGCTATCGCAGTATGCACTGTCTCTGACATCTCTTTATGTTTGCCTGACGCATAGAATCTGGCAGCCAGTACATTTGCTCCCAACGAAACTCCTATGAAAAGATTAACAAACATATTAATAAGTGCTGTCGTTGAACCTACTGCTGCTAACGACTGGCTTCCTGCAAATCTTCCAACAACAATTATATCTACAGCATTAAACATTAACTGTAGTATTCCTGAAAGCATCAATGGCACTGAGAACGATATTAACTTATCCATTATTGTGCCATTGCACATATCTATTTCGTATTTATTCTTACTCATTGTAAATTTCCTTTATAAAGCATTGGGACAGACTATTCCCAATATCCAAGTTCAACACCTTTTTTATAGATTCCTACGCCCTTAGAATAATATCCATACGCATTAAAATGTGTCCAGTCTGAACGGAGTTTCACAGATATATATCCAAACGCTCCATATAACTCGTCTATCTTTTCCTTTTTCAAACCACAATCATCCAGCCCGTTCTGAATCATGTAGACTCTTGTATTAAAGAAATGTTCTCCAAATGCTTCTCTTAACGCTGCTTCCCATGCAGTGTCATCAACTCCTATATAGTCATCTCCATCCTCCAGATATGACTGACTGTTGTCTGCAAGAGAAGTACCCGGATCATCCGTGTCTCCAACTATGATATAATTCTCACAGCCTGTATAATCAATCACTGCCTGATACTGGGAAATAAGCTCATCATAGTCATCCCATCCACCGTTACTTCCCATCTCAAGCACAAGAATATCATCCTTATGATCATATGCTGCTTTAGTTGTAACAGCAGTACCTTGTGGAATAAACATATAATCAGGCTGTTCAAGACCTGTATCATCACATATTCTGATGCTGACCATATAATCCTCTATATTATAGTCATCATCCTCCATATCTTCCCAGTAATCTTCAATATCTCGTTTCTTATCAATCTGACATAATACGCCATCTATATATACAGTATCAGGATAATCATTGTATTCAATACCATATCCGCTGAAATCATACATATAAACAGGATTTCCCTTACCATCCATAAGACATACATCTTCATATGTATTCTTATTAAGATTAAGATTACGGTCAGTACGCATCTTAAGACCACCAGCTCTTCTCGCTATCTCCTCTGATGTCTCCCCTGATACACCAAAATTAAATGTATTAAGACCAGTAAGCTTTCCCAACGTATATGGTGCAGTATAATAACTTATATCAACTCTTCCTGCTTTAGTAAGTATATAAGCATCATCTGAGCCAAAGCCTTCCATCATGCTGTCGCCCCAACAGGCAATTGATACAGTATCGCTTGAATAATCCTTATCATCTTCATAAGGTTCTGTATAATCTTCTGTACCGATATTCTGTGAGACCTTCACAATTACATGTGTTTTATCTCCCCGTGGTTTTATGATCTTAGCCATATTAATAAGATTATCTTTAGTTTCCGGTCTGCCATTCAATACCACAGCCCCTGCGGCAATACCTCCTGCAAGCAAAACCACTGCAATCCCCCATATCGCTGCTTTCTTTAATTTCATAAACTCACCTTTTCTGCCCCTTATATATCTGGCACTTCTGTTATAACACTTATTTACCCGACCTGCAAATATAATGAAGCAATCAAAGCAAAGATTCAGTAATGGTTCGATTCACATCACCCTGAAATAATTCACTTGGACAAAAAAATAGAGCGGGTGATGGGAATCGAACCCACGTATCTAGCTTGGAAGGCTAGTGTTCTACCATTGAACTACACCCGCATAATCACTGATATCTCAGTGCTTTGTTAAGATATCATAATTATATTATAAAGTCAAGTATTTTATGCCAATATGTTCTTTCTGACATGTTTTATCAACATATATACTTGACTTTATCTGTTCTTAGGAATAAATTATGTTAGTTGCATTTTAGTTTGTAAAATATAATGGAGTAATTTCAATGACTAATAATTCTGACCACATTTTTTCTAATATAGATATAAGGAAGCTTCTTATTCCTATCATGCTGGAAAATCTCTTAGCTTCACTTATGGGAACTGTTGATACTATGATGGTAAGTAATGTAGGTGCATCTGCTGTTTCAGCCGTATCACTTGTTGATTCCATCAATATTCTTGTAATACAGGCCTTGTCAGCACTTGCTGCCGGAGGTGCAATCCTATGTTCCCAGTACATAGGAAGCAGCAACCCTAAAGGTGCCAACCGCGCTGCAAGACAGGTATTTCTTGTCATGACAGTGCTGTCGGTTTTCATATCAGCAATATGTCTCGTTCTTCGTGTACCAATGCTTAAGTTCATCTTTGGTTCTGTAGAAGCTGAGGTTATGGCTGATTCACAGGCATATTTCCTGTTCACCCTGTTGTCATTTCCATTCATTGGCCTATATGACGCTGGTGCGTCCATTATGAGAGCCCAGAAGGACAGCAAAAGCCCTATGACAATATCAATAATATCCAACTTCCTTAATATAGGTGGTAATGCAGTTCTTATATTCGGACTTGGAATGGGCGTTGCAGGGGCTGCAATATCAACACTTGTATCAAGAGTTTTCTGTGCAGTTGTTGTAATTATTAAATTAAGAAATCCATCACAGACCATATGCGTTAACAGATATTACACAATCCGTCCCGACTGGGATTTAATTAAGAGAGTCTTATATATTGGTATTCCTTCAGGTATTGAAAACAGCATGTTCCAGTTTGGAAAGCTGGCCATCCAGTCAACAGTTTCAACGCTCGGAACTGCTGCCATTGCTGCAAATGCTGTGACCAATATTCTTGAAAACCTTAACGGAGTTGCCGCACAGGGTGTAGGTATTGGACTTATGACTATAGTTGGTCAGTGCATTGGAGCCGGAAGAAAAGATGAAGCCATATATTATATAAAGAAGCTCAGTAAAATGGCTGAAGCTGCCATTATTATAAGCTGTCTTGTTGTATTTGCATTGTGCCGACCGATTACCATACTCGGCGGAATGGAAGCAGAAAGTGCAAGAATGTGTTTTGAGATGACTCTTTTCATAACAATAACCAAGCCAATATCATGGGTATTGTCATTCATTCCGGCGTACGGAATGCGTGCTGCCGGAGACGTAAAGTTTTCAATGATAACATCGTGTGCAAGCATGTGGTTATGTCGTGTAAGCTTTACTATATTCTTATGCCGTGTATATGGCTTTGGTCCTATTGCTGTATGGATTGGAATGTTTGCCGACTGGACTGTGCGCGGTATCGTGTTCACTATACGTTTCCACTCCCGCAGATGGCTTAATCATCATATAATTGACTGATCTTAACGAATTGGATTAACGATAAAAAACGCATGCCAGATTGAAAAAATCGGACATGCGTTTTATTATTTTGTTATAAATTATAATATTGTATTGTAAACCATATTATTACAATCAGCCATTAACCTAGAATCCCTTACAGTTACCCTTAAGAGTTGCTCCTGTAATATTAACTTTTCCATTAATATTAGTACAATCTTCAATAATAGCCTTGCCAAATGTTACTTTATAACCAAGTGCAGATGGTTTTCCTGTAAGTGGCCAGTGATAATTATTACCCTTATTAGAATCTGAAATACAATTCTTCATTGTTACAACACCACTCTGGTTGTTTCTATCGAAACCATTAGCATAGTTTCCCTTAGCTGTACATCCAATAAGCTTATGGTTAAGAGGATCAAGGTGAGCTGCCTTTCCTGGTGTTTTATTATCTACTCCACCCATCTTAAATCCATTACCATCACCATATATTCCATCACAGTATCCATTGTAGTTAGCCTGACAGTTTACAAGTGTTACTGCTCCATGAGCTGCATAACAATCCCAGCCATCATCACTATTGTATTCAGCTACACAGTTTTCAAAATAATTGCCTTCACCTGAATGAAGTTTTACTGCAAAACCATCAGCATTCTCACCCTTAGCATCTGCATTATGATGAGACTTGCAATTATAAAACTTGTTATTAGCTCCTCCGTTGCTTACCTGAAAACCTGCATCTTCATTATAACAGCATGTTACATACTTTAATGTATTATTAGAACCTGAAATAAAGATTCCATTATCAGAAGCATTCTTAACTGTAATGTTAGAAAGTGTGCTTCCATTACCTGATAATGTAATTCCTCTTCCTGAACTTCCGCTTGTCTGTGAAAAATCTATTGTCGCATTATTCTTTCCTACAAGATTAACACCTGCTGGAAGTGAAACAGCCCCGGACTTAACTGTTCCATCAATAACTACTGTCTGTCCTGACTTAGCCTTCTTAAGTGCATCTGCTAAAGACATTCCACCTGCCTTAACCACATAATCACCTGATACAGATGAACCTGAAGATGAGCTGCTTCCTGATGAAGAGCTGCCTGAACCTGATGAACTTCCTGATGAAGAACCAGATGATGAGCTGCCCTTAGAATCAACCTGTACTTTGTAAATGTTGATTCCGCTGTTCTCTGAATACAGATATATGTATCCGTTAGAACCTGAATATGAATATGTTCCTAAAGAAGCTGTCTTATTAGCTGCAATAGTTCCAAGCTTCTTTCCATTAGAATCAGCTACGATTAAATTACGGGTAGAGCTTCCACTGCTTCTTAACACTACCTTTATTGTATCAGAACCTGACACTGGTACCTTAACTGAACGGTATGATGTAGTGCCTGTACCAGAAAGAGCCAGACAATATGTATATGCTGTGCCATCTACTGTTACAGATTCCGCCTTAACCTTCATATTCTTACTGCTTGTTGCCATAAGACCAAGTCCGTCTACTGTAGTACTTGATTTAATAGTTCCTAACTTCTTAAAATTAGAATTCTTGAAATTCCATGAATTCTGTGTTGCCGCATTAGCTGACAACGCTGGTGCTGCTGTAAAACAAACTAATAATACTGCTACAACAGCTGCAAAAACCCTTCTTGCCTTCTTAATCATTATTAACCTCCCATACATTATAGATTAAATAGCAAAAGAGACGTTATTTCGCTGGCAGTGTCCAATATCATGCAAAATAAATCGCCTCTGTTGCTAAAAATACCATAATAAGGATAAAAATGAAATGGCTTAAAATTACAAAGATTTACGCAAGTGTTTGTGCATTTTGTATAGTCAGTTCTGAAATATACCGTTTCGTTAATACATTTTTACTTAAAAACTGATTTGTTGCTATTACACAATCACTCTCTATTATCTTTCAGGCTTTCAACCATATCAACCCTGTCAGCCTTTCTTCTCACAGTAAGAAGTGATACTGCATAGCATGCAATCACTATTACTATAGTCAGTATTATGCTCTGTGCTGTTATTACCGGTGTGTAAAGCACCCCCTCCATTCCAGAATATATCCTGAATACCACAACCATCATAAAATACCCTGTAAGCAATCCGACTGCTATACCAAACGGTATTATTATATGGTTTACATCAATAATCATTCTGTTAATTTCACGGTTCTTAAGTCCGAGTACTTTAAGCATTGATATGTTGTGGCGGTTCTCTGAAATAAGCATATTTACAGATACATACAATGCCGCAATACATATAATCGCACCGATTACCGCAAGTGAATATATAATTGCACCCATCTCTGTAAGAATAGTCTTCATCTGCTCCCTGATGTCATCTGATGTCACCGTCTTAGATATCTCATCGCCTAAGTCAAGCTTCTTCTCTGACAGCAGTCCGTTGTATGTTCCGTCATCCCATACGAGCAGTTTTCTTGCATTGTTCTGGCTGCACACAAGCAACTTCTGGCTGTCATTCATTATAATTCCGCTTATTGTGACTTTCTTTTCTTCCATTGTAATAGGATTAACAAATGTAAATTCGTCCCCGGCTTCGAGCTTATAGGCGTATGCCATTACATTTGTAACATAATATCCATTGGAAAGGTCTGCCCTGCTACCATCCTCAGTATCAATATTCAGATACTTCACATCTGTATCCGCGCCTATCAGTGAAAATGAAGAGCCGTCATGCTCGTATTTTCCTATAACAAGCTCATCTGCTCCTGCCACTTCATCTGTCTTTAGGCGGTTAAGCACATATTCATACTTAAAACTTCCCATGCTGTCAGCACCTCTGTCAATTACATTATTGATAGAGTCTATAAACATAAACGCAACTGTTATCATCAGTGCCCCTAAAAATGCACCTAAAAATACAACAAAGCTTCTTCCCGGATTGGCAAGTATGCTTCTTAATGCGAACTTATTTCTTACCTTGCCCTTCCTTCTTACCGGCTAATACATGTCTTGTTATGCTGTCACCATCTGCATTGCCATTAAGCATTTCTACAGTGTCTTTCTTTAAGAGCTTAGACACTTTATGTGCTGCCTCAAGCATATAGATAGCCGTAGGAATTATTATTCCTATAACCGCTATCGAAATTGGAAGTGTGAAATGGACCGGCATTGGCTCATAATCTGCAAGGCTCATTTCGCCATATGGCTGCTGTATTATCTTGGTAATAATTGTAACAATAATTCCACCGGCAAGTCCCGGAATCATGGCAAGCACACTGTAATGCCACATAAGTTGTCTTTTAGTGTAGCCAAGTGCTGACAGTGTACCAATCATTTTCTGTTCCTGCTTTATCTTTCTGCCTATTATAATAGCTATAAGTGCAACTGTAATAAGCGGCAGTGTAAACAGAAATACAAATGCCATAATAAGAAACATTATTGCCTGATCATCAACCATTGTAATTCTCTGGTTATTGTCTTTAGCAAGATAGCTGTTTATCTTGTACTGCTCGTTCATGTCTTTTCTGAACTGTGTCACATCACTGTCGTCACTGTATACTACCTTGTACTGACATGAGCTTGCCTCAAGCGCATCGTACGCACTATCTGTCATGTATGCAAGGAAAAATGATGTGATATTCTTGTATGAATCATCAGTATTCTCAAGCATATACAGGTAATCAGGTCTTAAGAAATATCCTGTAACCTTGTATTCTTTTCCCTTAATTGTGAGCCTGTCGCCAATACTTACATGCTCACTTTCAGCATATCCCTTTGATATAACAATCTCATCATCGTTAAATATGTCATTTCCATCAATCACCTCATAAAGGTCGATTTTCTTATTGCGTTTGAAAACCCTTACTTTATATCCGTCCTCATTAATATTTACATAATGCTCTTTCTCAAATGTAACATTATATTTCTTCTCTATATTACTAATCTCGTTATCCGGTATCTCCACATATGTTGTAAATGTGGCATCTTCCAGCTTATTATCTATAAAGAATTGGTCACCATATGATTTAATTCCTGTTCCTGCTATGTAAAAAAGATAGAACAGCAGCAGGGCAACTACGGTAAGAACTGCCGCAGCTATATAAAACGACAGATTCTCTTTAACATTTCTTAAATATCTCTTGTTAAGAGTCATAACCAGCCTCCTCATAATCACATTTTTTATAATTCAGATACTTGTTCTTTTACAATTCAAGTTTCTCTGCGCTGTGCTTACTGTTGTTATCTGTGCAGGAAGCAACCTGACCATCTTTAATTCTTATGACTGTGTCCGCCATATCAGCTATCGCTTCATTATGTGTTATGATTATAATTGTAGTCTTAAACTGTTCATTGACTTTCTCTATGAATTTCAGGACATTTCTTGATGACTTGGAATCAAGCGCACCTGTAAGCTCGTCGCACAGAAGAATCTTAGGATTCTTGATTAATGCTCTTGCTATCGCAACTCTCTGTTGCTGTCCACCTGAAAGTTCCTTAGGAAAACGATTCTTGTATTTGTCAATATCAAGTGCTTTCATTACCTCTTCTATATCCATTGGCTGCTTTGCAATATCAGCGACAACCTGAATATTCTCCTGCACAGTAAGGTCTGGAATCAGATTGTAAAACTGGAATACAAATCCAACATCTTCCCTTCTGTAGTCTGTCATTTTCTTCTTGTCACTTCTGCTTATGTTCCTGCCTGAAATTGTAATTTCGCCTGAATCAAGTGAATCAAGACCTCCAATCATATTAAGAAGCGTACTCTTTCCTGAACCTGAAGGTCCGAGAATTACATATATCTTTCCTTCTCCCAAAGACAGGCTCACGCCGTCAAGTGCGTTGACAAGTGTCTCACCCTCGCCATAATGTTTTCTTGCATCTTTAATATCTATAAACATATATTTCCTCCTATCATTTTCATAGTAGCAACTAGCTTCTGTTAGCTTATACTAACCATATTGTGATAATAGCACTTGTAATAGTAATTAACAAGAGGATTTCACATAAAATACGGCGTGCCAGTTTCCTGACACGCCGCATTTTGGGGATAGTTTTATTATGAATACAGATATAAGCATTTATTAATATGCAGCTTCATATATTTCAAGTATCTGCTCCTCACTAAGCTGCACATAGTTGTTCTTGAGGAGTCTCTGCTGAGTCTTTATTACATCACCTGCAAATATTGCAAGGTCCGATTTCTTCACTCCGAATTCTTCAAGTGGCGCACTCTTTAACACCTTGTCCATAAGTGCATAAAGTTCTTCGAGTGCATTTTCAGGTGCTACAGAAAGACTTTCTGCTATAACAGCCTCAAGGTCATTGATTCTGCCTGTTGGCTTAATCTTTTTATACATCTTCATGACATCTTTAAACATCAGCTGGTTAGACTGTCCATGAGGTATATGATATACAGAGCCTAATGGATAAGCACAGGCATGAACTGCTGCGCAGCCTGCATATCCGAATCCAAGTCCTGCCCAGTTAGAAGCCTTTAAGAAATCTGCTGCGTAAGTCTTCCATGCGTCTTCACCTCCGGCTTCCACGGACTTTTTCCAGCATGTAAGAATAGTCTTAAGTGCCTCTGTTGAGAAAATTCTTGAAATACTGCAGCCGTTAGGACTTAAGAAGGATTCAACACTATGAACCATCGCATCTATTGATGAAGTTGCAAATATCTTATATGGAAGTGAGTCTAACATATTAGTTATCATAACTGCACTGTCTGCAACCATTGCCGGGTCTGCGAGTCCCATCTTAACGCCCTTGCTAACACGGTTAATTACTGAAATATTAGTAACCTCGCTGCCTGTTCCGCATGTTGTAGGAACAATGATAAGCGGATGAACTTTGCTAAGACTTCCTACTTTATCATAGAGGTCATCTACAGTATCATCCTTTCCTGCAACCGCAACAACCTTTGCAATATCAATAACTGTACCGCCGCCAACTGCAATTATACGGTCATAAGCCTTATCACGAAGTTTATTAAGAATTGCATCAACCATGCCGTCTGTCGGTTCGCCTTTGCCGTATTTCTCACGGAAAAGTGTCTGTACTCCTGTGTTAAGCGGAGCAATATATTTATCAAATGTATGCTCACCGCATAACACAAGGTCATCAGCACCGATTCCAGCTTCTTTAGCAAACTGTTCAAATGTATCAAATTCCTGTATTTCTGTCTTTATAGAAAAGCCCTTCATCAGCTTAAGCCTCCTTCTTTAACTGCTTTGCATCGTCCTGCTCGAACTTGCGGTCAATCATGTCAATAATCATATCTGCTGTCTCGTCCCAGCCTAAGATGCTGCTGTTGATAAGCATATCTCTTGTATGCCTGTCGCCACGCTTCTTTCCTGTAATATACTCATGTCTTGCATGCTGTGCCTTATCAACAGACTCCCATTCTTCCTTAGCCTTACGCATATTCTTGATACCTTTTTCCTTCATGACCGCTGCAATCTCATCTTCCTGCGGTGCATATATGAACACATTAAGAACATCATCCCTGTTTCTTAAAATGTAGTCGCTGCTTCGTCCAACAATGACACATGATGATTTGTTGGCAAAATCATTAATTGCCTGGAACTGTGCATCAATAACCCTGTTAGAAAGGTTTGCATATCTCACACCATATGATGTGTCAAATGCGTATCTTACGCCAATCTTTGTATCAGCCTCCTCAACAAGTCCCTTATCTACACCAATCTGTGCAACTACCTTATCAACAAGATCTCTGTTGTAATACTCGATTCCTAATCTGTCGGCAATCATCTTGGCAATCTGTGGACCGCCACTTCCATACTCACATCCGACAGTAATAACAAAATGTCTGTCCGGATACTTTGCATTTGGAAGTACTGCCTCTTCCTGTTCTTCTGCCTTTCCACCGTCCTCGACAATGAATATATCACGGCCAAACTCTGCACCGTATTTCTTCTTAGAATAGAAGTAGAAGAATACTCCAAGTGCAAGCCAGATACCAACTACAATCCATTCCTGCCATACAAGTGCGGCTGAAAATGAAGCTGGAACAATGTAGAGTAATGTCATGAAGCCTGCCATAAGTACTGCCATAACTCCAACAAATCTGCCTGCCTTAACCTTGTAAGGTCTTGCCATCTCAGGCTTCTTCTTACGAAGGATACAGAATGAAATTGAAACAAACATATAAGCAATAACACAACCAAATGAAGCTGCATCAACTAACCATACAAGCACGCCTCTTCCAAAGAAAGGTGCTACAACGCAGGCAATACCACAAAGGATAATGGCTGCTTCAGGAGTCTTATGCTTTCCTAATTTACCAAACATTTTAGGAATCATAAGAGACTCACCCATTGAGTAAAGTGCACGACTGCCACCCATCAGGAATGAATTCCATGATGTGATAATTCCACACAAACCACCGATGATAAGAACCTTGCCCATGAGTGGTGACCTGAATGCTATCTCAATTGCCTTGGCAGATACAAGTCCGTTCTGTGAAGACATTTCCTGTGCTATTGCACTCTGAGGCATTATGTAGCAGACTGCAAATATGATAAGGAGATACCATGCAACAGCTAAGAATATAGACAGAAGCATTATCTTACCAATTTTCTTGTATGGCACATTAATCTCCTCTGCTGCCTGTGGAATTACATCAAATCCTATAAAGAGGAATGGTGTCATGCAGGCTACCTTGAACACGCTGCCAAGTGTATTACCTGAGCCTGATTCCCACATTTGTCCTGTAATATTAGCACCATCACCGTTAACTGCTGAACCGACTACAAGAAGAATTCCTGCGATAGCGATAATTGCTGTGAGGACAGTCTGTAATATAGCGGCTGTCTTCGCACCTCTTATATTGATAAATGTGATTAACACTGCAACGCCGACACCTAACAGAATTGTTGTCAGATAAATGTCTTTTCCAGCTATTGAATACAGGTAAACCTGATTAAATTCAGGGAAAAGGTATGTGATAACTGTTGGAAGTGCGGTTGCCTCAAATGCTGAGGTAGCCACATATCCCAATATAATCATCCATGTACACACAAAAGAACCTGTAGGTCCCATTGCCCTGTAACTGAATACATGTTCACCACCACACTGCGGCATTGCTGATGTAAGCTCTGCGTAGGTAAGTCCTACGAAGAATACCATAACGCCACCGATAAGCATTGCTATGATTGAACCGGCAAAGCCAGCCGTTGTAATCCAGTCACCAGAGTTAATTACCCAGCCCCAGCCTATCATCGCACCAAATGCGATAACAAGTATGTCCCAGGCACCCATTACCTTATCAAACTTAGATTTCTGCTCCATAATATATCCTCCCACGATTAAGTTGTGGTTAAAACCACATTTGCACTACGCTTCTAACGCTTCCTTCAAAGCCTCCTCAAAGATTTCAAGACCTTTTTCCATCTGCTCATCTGTCATTGTAAGAGGTGCTAAGAATCTTACTGTGTTGCTCGCTGTACCACAGCTTTCAAGAAGAAGTCCCTTCTGGATAGCATTCTGGATAAGGTCTGCAACAAGCTTAGTTGCCGGCTCTTTAGTCTCTCTGTCCTTAACGAACTCTATACCAACCATTGCGCCAAGTCCTCTTACATCACCGATAACATCATATTTGTCCTGAAGCTCCTTGTAACGCTTCATAACTGTCTCTCCGATGTGTCTTGCCTTAGCTGCATAATCATCACGCTTCATAACATCCATTACTGCAAGTGCTGCGGCTGCTGCAACAGGGTTACCACAGAATGTACCACCGATAGTTCCTGCTGGAGCTGCATCCATAATCTCTGCTCTTGCTGTGATTGCTGAGATTGGAAGTCCTGCACCAAGTGATTTTGCTGTCGTGATAATATCAGGTGCTGCACCTACTTCAGCCCAGTACTCAGATGCATAATACTTACCTGTTCTGCAGTTACCACACTGAACTTCATCAGCTATCATTAAGATTCCGTTGTCATCACATATCTTTCTTACTGCCTTAACCCACTCGATTGGTGCAGGGATAAATCCGCCTTCGCCCTGGAATGGTTCAACAATCATGCAGGCTATTTCACTTGCTGGTGCACCCTCATCAAATATTCTGTTAAGTTCATCTATGTAATACTGAATTGCCTCTGCTTCTGTGTAGCCCTTCGGTGCTCTATAAAGATATGGATAAGGTGCTCTGTAGATACCTGCTGGGAAAGGTCCCATACCTACTGCATATACCTTCTTGGCTGTAAGCGCCATTGTAAGATTAGTTCTTCCATGGAAAGCACCTGTAAAGCAGATAACTCCGTTTCTCTTTGTAAATGCTTTGGCAATCTTAATTGCATTTTCATCACACTCAGCACCTGAGTTAGCAAAATATGTTTTCTTGACATCACCCTTGCATGGCATTATTTCGTTAAGCTTTTCAGCAAGACTTACATATCCGTCATGAACATATACATTGAAAATCGTGTGGAAATATTTTTCTGTCTGTGCCTTAACTGCTTCAATTACTTCCGGATTAGAATAACCGATATTAAGAACGCCAACGCCACCAACCCAATCAAGGAACTTATTGCCATCAAGATCTTCAAACATTGCTCCGCCGCCCTGCTTGATACATATTGGATAAGCCTTTCCGCAGAGTGCCTTTGGAATTGCTGCATCTCTTCTGTCGAGAAGTGCCTTTGACTTAGGTCCTGGAACCTGCTCTGTAATAATTTCTGGAAGTGCCTTTGATAATTCTGTAGTTGTCATAATAAAATCCTCCTTATTGATGAAACTCTCAAAAGAGAAAGGCGCCGAGAATTATCCATTCTCGACGCCTTTGTCTTTTAAAAACTTTAATTTATTTTCTTTATGGTCTGAATTATACTATTTTCTCTTTCTTTATCAATGTTTCTGATTAACTATATTAATTGTGCACCGTGCACAAATAGATACTTTCACACTGAATCTGCATTTATTTTCTGCCGCGATAGCTTCTTATCATAAATGCAAGCTTTAACTCAAGGCATGTATCCAGATTCTCAAAATCAACCCCAAGCAGTTCTCTTATCTTGTTAAGCCTGTAATTGAGCGTGTTCCTGTGAATAATCAGACTCTGCGCTGTCTCTTTTACATTGCAGTTGTGGTTAAGAAAGCTCTCCAGTGTCTCGCACAGACTGCCGTTATTAATCTCGTCAGCGTCTATCAGCTTGCCGATATTCTTCACAACATAATCATCCAGAAACCTGCTGTCCGTAACCTTCGATATAAATGTATATATTCCCTGCTCTTTATAAAAAAAGATTCGTTCCTCCGTATCCGAAACCAAAGCAACTTTAACTGCTTCTGCAGCTTCTCTTCGGCTGCTCTTCACATCTTCAAGATATTCAACGCTGCTTCCAATTCCAGCCTTAAGACAAATGTGATGTTTCCTTTCAGCATTTTCAATGATACGCTTTAACACAGCCTTCAAGTCCTCATCACTTATCCTGTCCGTCGAAACAAGTGCAAGAACGCTTCCAGTCTGCGGCATTACAAGCACATTCCCCGAATAAAATGAGAACTCCATATTGATAATGCTTCTTATCTCCTGTCCTGTTGATAATAAATCTTTGCTGCCACGACGGTTCTTTCCAAATACGAATTCAACAACACAGAAGCTTCCAGTCAGGTCAATTCCAAGAAACTGTGCCTGCTCAAGCACACTGTCACGGTTAAGATGCTCCGCATCAAGGATTGACGCAAATACCTGCTCCTCAAGGTTTCTGTTGTTCTCCTCAAGTACAAGCCTTTTACACAATATCTGTGACAAATCCACAAGCGGGAATTTCTCCGGCAATTCAAAAAGTGGAAGTTCTTCTTTATTACAGTACGCGATAAGCTCCGGCAGAATCTGTCCCTCATTGATTCCAAGTGCCGCAATACCATAATCGACCATATCGGTAATGAGCGCCATCAGCTTTTTCTTATCCTCCGTCACATCAGGGTTCGTCAGCACCACAAACTCTCCGCCATGAATATAATCTTCAACATGATATTCATTCTTAACACACTGCAGACAATCCGCAAAATATATCCATCTTATCGTGTTCTTCATGCCCGCAGCTCCTGCCTTCATATTCAGAACATTATTTAGTTGTGGAATTCTTGTCATATCTTCGCAATTCATGTTGTCACCTACCTTACATTTTTATGGACGTAAAAATGTGTTTTATCACGCTTTTATGTACTAATTTTTGTGTTATATTACATTTTTCTGCATAAACTTTTCTCAATCCACTCATCTGGCATCTCAAAATGCTGGTAATCTTTTGCATGTTCCCAGTCGCCGCCCCACTCAAATCCATGTTCTGCAAACACCTTATAGCACAAATCGTCATGGTCGATTTTGTGTGAAAATTCAATGCTTCTGTCTGTATACTTTTCAGCATTGGCAGGCTCTACATTTCTTCTGCCATCAACATATTTCACATAAGGATTATAAAGCGTGTTGATGTCAACCGCCAGCCCTAACGCATGCTTTGACAGCTTCGTTGAATAGGAAATGTATCTGAAATTAAACGCTGAAGAATTATTATCACTCATCGACTTCTCATCATCAGCATCATATTCATCAATAAGTCTGATTTTTTCAATCTCGTAACCAGCCTCGTAAAGCTGCTTAAATATATCAAGCACATCATCAGCAATCAGCCTGTTCACAACCAGCTCACCTATGTGCGTTTTCCCATCAAATCCGACATGCAAAACTTTAAGATACCTCAAATCTTCTCTTGGAACGGTGCAGTTGTCCTTAAATGATTTCCCCTGCATCTTTGCAAATATGTCGTCTGGAATTGGTGATATTGTGAATGATTGGGTGTTCATGTGTGTGCTCCTTTAATTATTTTAATCTAATATTCAAATTCTGTTATCCTGCAATTCTTACATATGCAGGATGCAAGCTTCTATTTTCGTTCTGTGGCTTGCCCTTAGCGGTGTGATTTTAATAAATGTAATTGTCAGAAAAGTTGGAATTTTGTTGTGGTTGGTTGCATAACACCTATAAGGATTACTTTCTCTCTCAACATCTTTTCTGCATATGTCATTATTTGACTATCATATGAATTTACACTACTCTCAAACTCCGCATAGTCGGAGTCGGTAGCATATCCGTTTGACTATCATATGAATTTACACTACTCTCAAACTACTCCGATACTAGCAAAGGCAGAGTTTAAGTTTGACTATCATATGAATTTACACTACTCTCAAACCACAGGACGCTGTGAATGTTCTTGGATATGGTTTGACTATCATATGAATTTACACTACTCTCAAACATCTGTATAATATGGTGCTGTGCCATCGGTGTTTGACTATCATATGAATTTACACTACTCTCAAACAGCATACCAGCTTGACAACCTTTTGGGGCAGTTTGACTATCATATGAATTTACACTACTCTCAAACAATGCTTATCAACTCCTTTTTATATTCTTGGTTTGACTATCATATGAATTTACACTACTCTCAAACAAGAATTGAGAGGTGAACAGAATGGAAAAAGTTTGACTATCATATGAATTTACACTACTCTCAAACGAAAAACCAGCATCGTACTTACTAGACGTTGTTTGACTATCATATGAATTTACACTACTCTCAAACCATTTCATAAGGAACATCTATTGTTCCGTCGTTTGACTATCATATGAATTTACACTACTCTCAAACATACCTCCATAGATTCTTCTGGATTCCAGGGTTTGACTATCATATGAATTTACACTACTCTCAAACCCTCAAATCCGATTCTCACCGAGTAAACATGTTCCTACATAACATGGGTACATTCATAATGATAATATTTTTATTCTAACTTTTAATAATAACACACATATCTTTATCTATTATGGTTACTCTTTCCTCCTCAATAATATCATTATTATCATAGTTTTCAATTAGTAATAAGTGTATTTTTTCATAAAACATTTTCTTATATAGCATCTTTAATTCTTCTTTTGTAAAATATGATTTCATATTGACTAAAACAAATACTTTCTTACCAAACACTTCGCTAATTACACATATGTAATCAATCAGTTTTTCCAATAAATTCTCATGATTGGTCTCGAATTTAACATCTAACTGTTTAAAAAGGTCAGTAACATTTCCTTCTTGATTACATTGCAATATATATGGCATATTATCCATTACATTAGATACCATGCTCAACATAGATGAATATAGTATTCTCCACTCATTCATCATTTCGCTCTCAGATACACTCTTTTCCATAACAGAATACAGTTTTGTTAAAACTCTTTTTTGATTAAGATCTGTGGCAAATGGATCTATTATCAATTCTAAATTTTTTGAAAATGGTAATATTTCTCCATTATCTGATAAAATCCAGCCTGAATCATTATCTGAAAGCTGTTCTTTCAATTCACTGACAAAATCTGTGAATTTTTCCTGATTCTCTAATATTAAAACAGCAACCCTCCCTTCTTCTAATTCTATTGGGCATTCAAATTGTTCTTTTACAATCTTCACAATACTATTAACCTCCTATCATCATCTAATGTAGAATTAGTATTTTCTCCCACTATAATCTCCATTTTTGAATATTGTTTCTCAGTAAGTGTTAATATCTGTACCAATCCCTGCGGTGGCTTATTTTTCTTTACATTAGAGACAATTCCATCAACAACAGTAGCATTCAAAGCTAGCTTGCAGTATATAGATTCTTGCATCATCAGGAAACCGCTTTTAATTAAAAATTTCCTGAATTTATTATATTCTCTTATCTGAGATGATGATAGGACAGGTAAATCAAACATTACAATTACTCTCATATATCTATAACTCATTAGAATAAAACCTTATTAAAGACACATCATTATCATTAATAGCATCAAATACACTTTTACAATATATCTTTATTGCATTTACAACATAGTTTCTTTTACCATCAATTGTTACCTCATGATTAAGTATATTGACAAGTCGTAGCTTTTCTTCTTTCTCAAACTTTTCTGGTTTCATTTCATATACTTTTCTATCAACAAGTATTCTGAATGGCTCCATTAAGTCTGAGCCGAGATTAAACTGATTAAACATATTATCGTGAAACAATCCTAACTGTGTAATATAACCATTAGCTACTATTTCTCTGTTAAAAGTTGATAATATTATTCCATATCCATAATTCAATGCCGCATTAATAGGTATATCTAAGCTCCTTGAAAAATCCATACCAAATACTGCGTTAAAATATACTTTTGCTGCATGTCCTTCTCGATTAGTTATATCTCCTGGCTGTATTTCTTTTAAATACTCAGTCAGCATTACATTTTCTTTTTTGCCTAAATTCTCTAAAAATCTTTGTTGATTTCTAATTTTTTCTGAGACTATTTCTGTCCACATCTTTTTCTTAATTTCAGCAGTCCATCCAACCTGTTGCCTTACTTTTGCACTTGTATCATGACTTCCATAATAGCTTACTAATTCTGATGACGGATTTCTTTTTTCATCACAAAATATAACTTTTATTTTTCTCTTAGTAAGTTCACTAAGAAGCCCTGCAGTCAGAGATACGGCTGTTGATTCTACTATAAGCATTGATATTTCACTCAAATGTATCTTAGTTATCTCTGACTGTCTGACTATCATGTACTCCATTTTATACTCAAGCTTAGCATTATTAGATATGACTACTATACGCCAGCTCATATCTTAAGCAGGTCTGTCTCCTGCTTAAACAATCCAGTAACTGATTGATTAACTATTATAAAATTTTTATTTTTTGTAATCACTTTATTGTTATATATTGTTCCTACTATTGAACCTTCACCTAACAAGCCTAAATTACTTGTTATAGGTTTGCATTGAAACAAATGTAATATTTCATTTAATACTATACATTGTTCCTCAATACTTAAAATACAAAATTCATTTTTCTTATTAATCAATTTATCAGCTTGATTAGCTGGTCTTTTGCTATATATTGTATTAGTCAATTTATCAATGAACATATCGTAAAGTCCTATATTATCCTCCTGTGTTAAACCATCATACTCTGTAACCGGAAGATTTTGTTTCTTATCCTTCCTTTGAGAATTCTTTTGGATATATTTCTCAAGCTTCTTCAAATATCTTTCTTGTTCTTGTGATACCATTAACTGTACAGCACATTGTAATATTAACTGCTTTCCTGTAGATCCTCTAAGCAAAACAGGAAAATCATCTATCATCAAATATGTATTTTTTCGTATCTGTGATATCACTACCTTAGGATTCTTCAATCCATACACATTCTCAAAATATTCCATACAACTATTTGAATCATTTAAGAACTGATTTTTCATGAATAAAGGTACGGACTCTATACTTCTTTGTTTATTTCCCTTTTTATCTTCTGATTCGATAAGTGTAAAAAATGCTGGTGTTATGGATTTGTATCCTCCATATATGTTTACATCTCGTCCTTTTTTTACTGGCATACTGGCATTTTCATCTTTACCTACTAACTGTTGATTAAACAGTCCACCTTTATTAGTTATAACCTGCTGTGTATATTGTATATCTCTCTTGTTTATATTTTTTAATACAACCTTTAGTGTTCCATCATTACCCCTTTTCCATATAACTTTGTCATTCTTAATCAGGTCATAATTAAACATTTGATTAAGACTATATTCAGCATTTCTATTCTTCTTTAACCATTGTAATGGATTGTTCGTAAATTTTTCAAAATATACATTTCCTACAACTATATTAAGATAAGCATCTTTTGCATGATGATAGTCATTTAAAGAGCGCACTTTAGTTATCTTAACATTGTCCATATTCTTGAAATCTGAAACCAGATTAGCCTTCACATATGCAACTTTTGAATCTGGATACATTCTGTTAAATAATCCTATAACAATTTTACTAGACTGCCTTGCTTCAACCAACTGCCTATTAATAAAACTTGCAAGTTCTTCATCAGTAAGTGAATCTTTTCTCATCAATCTATAATACTTTTCCTGTGATATAAAACCTTTATTTAATAATTCCTTCCAAAAAACATGCATGTTATTCTGTATATCACTTGAAATCATACCATTGCTTTTTTTAGCATTCAGTTCTCTTTTTACTAAAACAAGATTATCCAACGAATCATCTTTTGTCTTAGACTGAGGATAAATGTGATCTCTATCATAAACATTTGCATCTGACAACCTTGATAAATCTATAGGTTCTCCTGAATACATGCATCTACCCATCTGAGTATAATACAGATATAATTTAATACTTTGAAAATCATCCTCTGGTCTTTGTTCTAATTCTTTTTTCCAATCTTTTGATTCGTCCTTACAGCTTTCATACAAGCTTATTAATCTATCTTTTCGAGACAACGTACGCTTCTTTTCTCCAGCTCCTCTTGCAACTTCTACAAATATTTTAGCAGGCTCTTTTCCCATAATCTTTCTTATCTCTTCAGAAATCAATATAACCTGCCATACTGCTCTCTTAATAGATGGTGAAGCAGCAATATCTTCAACTATATCCTTATATGAAATAGTCGATATTTCTTTCATATTTTTATTGTTAATATTTTCTATTGTCTCTAAAAATGTATATTTCTGTCCTAAAAGCTGCATTAAATTATCCTGCGTGTCTCTCAACGCACCTATTATAGTCCTAATCTCTCCTGTTTCTTTATCAGCGCCTTCTATTGCATCCAGAAACTTTCTTGAGAGTCTTCCCCAGCCTTGATATTTTAATCTACTGACTTTTTTAATTTCTTCATCTGATATCTGATTATCATCATATTGTTTTCTGATAACTCTTTTTAAGATTGAAATTTCATCACCATATACTGTAATCCATAAAATTATCTGCTCCACCATCATCTTAACAGAATAATTATCAATCTTATCTCCCAGTATTTTTTTAAAATCAAGATATGAAGACATCGAACTTTTAAAATTTATATCAAATCCGGTGATTTCCTCATCGTCATTTATCAATCCTTCACTTTTTAAATACTCCCTTAAATTCCTACCTGTAACCTTCTTTTTCTTTTTAAACAAATTTTCGATAATGTCTTTTTTCAATTCAACATTCATTTTATTCGCACCAATTTTGACATTATTCAATTCATTTAACACATTAAACTCCTCATAAAGAAGTGCATGTTTTGGCAAAACATCTTCTCCAATGAGATATGTACATTTATTAGTCATTTTTCTAATAAATTTTTCTGCAGAAGCATCTTTATCTACTTTATTGTCAAAATTCCATGGTGTAATCTTACCATCAGATTTTCTTACCATCCAAGAATTAGTATTATTATAACTATTCAAAGGTCCCACATAGTATGGAACTCTAAACTCAAATATTTTAACAATCTTATCTGATACAGATAAACCATCTGCATCTTTTACACTCAAGAATGGCATATATTTTTCCGCTTTTGCTAAAATATCTTTTAATTCAATTTCTTGCACTTGATATGGTATCACTCCATTATCCTTTGATACCTGAATAGGAAGTATAGTATCTGCCTGAATTTCTTGTTCTATGAATTCATATTCAGACTGATTACTGACCGTCTTTTCTATCTTTCCCAATTGACCCTTTAAATTTTTTATAAAATCTTCTCTATTGCATCTTTTTATATTCTTTTTGTTTCCGTTAGAATTTACAAATCCTACATATGCACAATAATTACTTTTTCCTTCATCAACGAAAAATTCTTTATAGACTTTACGATTTTCCTTAAATAATTGTTTTAAAATTCTCAAATCTTCTTTGTGCTTATCATATAAATTAACCTTTGCAACTGACAAATATGATTTTCCATTTATTTCCCCATCATCTAGGATGTCTGCTAATATCGCCCAATCGTATACACATTTTATAATATCAATAACACCACATCGTTCACCTAATACATCTTCTAATTCAACCCGAAGCGTTTCATAAGATGATTCAGAAAAAGATATACTTGGCTTATCTATTTCTAATAAAGATTCATCATCAAATATATCAGCTACTTTTGCTTTCATTCCAGAAATAAGTGTAACTATTGACTTTATCTGTTTATTACTCTTATCAACATTTAATTCATTAAATATTTCATTGCATTTATCTCTTTTTGATTTCTTCTTATCTTTAAGAATTTCAGCTATTTTTTCTTCTGAATGACATACTAATTCTATTTCAAACTCATCTCTTAAGCATATCTTTAAATTATCAAATACAGAATGAAAAGATGTTGCGTTATTGACTGAACCTTGAAACAAAAAATGTCCCCTGTGCTTAACTATATGATGTACAGCAAGATATAACAGTCTGACGTCAAATTTCCTATCTTCCATAAGTAACGCTTTTCTTAAATGATATATTGTTGGAAATTCAGAATAATAATCAATATCAGAATAATCGTCATCATTAAACAATGTATATTTTTGTCCATTCGTTTTATCCGTTAATATCAATGGGCTTTCTTTCATTTTTACAAAAAAGGATTGATCAACTTTAGATATTTCTTCAGAAAACAATTCCTGTAAAAGCTGTATTCTCCATGCTCGTCTTTGAAGTCGTCTTCGACCACTTCTGAATGTTCTTCTTTCAGCTGCAGTCTGAGCTTCGTCAAACAACCTGCTTCCCCACATGTTTTTTCCATTAAATTTGAGGATATTATAATTTTCATCTGTTACAGCATATCCCACAGATTCTGTTCCAATATCTAATCCTAAATAATAATCTTGTTCCCTTCTACTTTTCATAATGTACCTCTCTTTTTTAGTTGACTATAAATAAAATATGTTTTATAATATATTTGTTCATAAGATTGACTATCATATGAATTTACACTACAAGTTCAAATAAAGATTTTTCCAAATCGTTCGAAAGAACCATCCACAGTGTGGATATTTAAAAAGGCTTTTTAAGCCTTTATTTTTTTCTATTGAAATTATACAATATTTACTGTCCAATAAACATCCCTCTTATCCCAAACTTTTGTTCTTTATTCATATTGATTAGTTAATCTTTTTATTTCTTCTTTCATCATATCAACCACCGATTGTGGTCCTAATATTGTTACCCCTTCACCCAGACCTATAACCCATGCAAGAAATTGTCGGCTTACGGATACCTCTACATTTGTCACAAAATGTTCTTCATCTAAGCGAACCATTGATACATCTTTTCCAAATCTGTCAATCATTACACCTGCAAGTGAATTATCACATTTGATATGTACATATTCTTCTTTACCACCATACATTCCAAACATTTTTCTTGCATATGCTGCCATATCAAAATTATTAAAGCTCTTTTTCCCTTCTCTAAATTTTTTTATTGATTTAATATGTAGCATTTTGTCAACTCTGAAATGCTTTATTATATGTTCTACACTATCATAAGCAATAAGATAATAATTCTCATCATCCCATGACAATGACCATGGACTAACTTTATACCATATACCATTATGTCTTAATTCCATCTTTTTATCTACATTCCATTGAAAATATTGAAATGTTATTTGAAAATTATCTGCTATAGCCGAATGAATCCTATCAACATTATAATAAATACTTTCATTCATAGTTTTCACTCTACCTGCAACAAATACCTGACGTTGCAACTGGATTGCTTCGTATCTGCTAGCAAATGCTTCAATCTTTTTAATTAAATCATTTGATTTCTTTTCGGTTATAAATTTGGCTGACTGGACAGAATCTACAAGCAATTTAAGTTCAGCTAATTCAAACTGTCTGTTACCAATATGATAAGAATATGTTCTATCTTCCTTTGTCCCAATTATATCTAATCCATATAATCTTAAACTCTCTATATCATTATAAAGGCTTTTTCGCTCTGCACTTATATCATATAACTTTAACTTAGTCTTTATTTCTTCCATTGTCAGACTATGTGTTTCATCTGTATATTCTAATAATATTTTCATAAGATACATAAGCTTTAATTTTTGATTTGACGATTTAGCCATAACACCTCCCATTTTTTCTAACACATTTGCATTTTATATCATTATCCCCCTTTTCTCCTCTCCCTTCAACATCTTTTTTACGACAAAATTCGACAAACCATATTATCTTTAATCCCCCAACCCTTTCCGTTATTATTTCTCCCGACCTATATTATATTTTTATTAACTACACCAATGAAGGTGTTTTATTAAATGAAGAAAAATAGTTTTTTTGCAGCCTGACGTTTAAATTGCTGGTGGGCGTTATTGACGGCTCTAACAATTAATATGTTTCTTTGACATATGTAAAGTGCTATAATCAGCACATGAATACACGCGCCTGCGGCGCAGAAATGAGGTAACATATGCCATTTATTAATTCTAAGATAAGCACTTCTCTTACAGAAGCACAGGAAATTGAAATCAAAACCCGTTTAGGTCAGGCTATCCAGACAATTCCTGGCAAGTCAGAAAATTGGCTCATGGTCGGCTTTGAGCCTGACTACAAGCTCTACTTTAGAGGAAGCAATGCCGAGCCTATGGCTATGGTCGAGGTCAGCGTTTACGGCAGTGAGAATCCATCTGCCTTTTCTAAACTCACAGGCCAGATATGTGACATTTTTAAAGATGTTCTTGGAATTGCACCAGATCATGTCTATGTAAAGTATCAGGCCGTTTCTAACTGGGGCTGGAATGGAGATAATTTCTAATATGCATTAATAAGCGGGACACTCTTTTATGAATGTCCCGCTTATATATTTTCTAAAAATCTTTTCTTTCCATAATCCGCACACTAATTGCATAAGAGAGCAAAAAAGCACTTAATACATTTGTCTTTACCAGCTTCGCAAATGCAATCAACGATGCTGTAGCCAACAGAAACACCAATACCACAGGAATCTAGGAAGCCATGTCTCCAAACCTTTCCATTGTTATTTTTCCCAGCCTATATTATAATTTTTATTAACTACACCAATGAAGGAGATTTATTAAATGAAGAAAAATAGTATTTTTCGCAGCCTGCCGTTTAAATTGCTGGTGGGCGTTATTGCTGGCGTCCTGGTGGGACTGCTGTTAAGTTCAACTGATGGCAATTCATTTTCACGCGCCATTTTGAATATTGTTGTAACTCTGAAATATATTCTCAATCAGATAATTAATTTCTGCATACCGCTGATAATCATTGCATTTATTGCACCTTCGATTACTCAGATGGGTAAAAATGCATCAAAGCTTCTTCTGATTGCAGTTACAATCGCATATACATCATCAGTTGGTGCTGCATTTTTCTCTACAGCATCCGGATATCTTTTGATACCACATTTGTCAATATCCTCTACTGCTGATGGATTGAAAGAGCTTCCGGCTGCGGTTTTCGAATTATCAATCCCGCAGATAATGCCTGTTATGAGCGCGCTCGTGTTCTCAATTATGATTGGACTTGCTGCCGCATGGACAAAAGCAGAATTGATTTCAAATATTCTTGAAGAATTCCAGAAAATCGTGCTTGCGATAGTTTCAAGAATCATGATACCGATTCTTCCATTTTTCATCGGACTTACATTCTGCGGACTCTCATACGAAGGTTCAATAACAAAGCAGGTTCCAGTGTTCCTGAAAATCATAATTATTGTATTAATCGGACATTACATTTGGATGACTCTGCTTTACACAATCGCCGGATTGTATTCTAAGAAGAACCCGATTGAAGTAATCAGACATTACGGTCCTGCATACCTGACATCAATTGGAACAATGTCATCTGCTGCCACACTCGCAGTTGCACTCCAGTGTGCCGGCAAATCAAAGGTTTTGAGAAAGGACATGGTCTCATTTGGAATTCCTTTGTTTGCAAATATACATTTGTGCGGCTCAGTGCTGACAGAGGTATTTTTCTGCATGACTGTATCAAAGATTTTGTATGGCTCTATTCCATCAGCCGGAACTATGATTCTGTTCTGCGTGCTTCTCGGAATATTTGCAATCGGCGCACCTGGCGTACCTGGCGGAACAGTTATGGCTTCGCTCGGACTTATTACCGGCGTGCTTGGATTTAACGACACTGGAACTGCCCTTATGCTTACAATATTTGCACTTCAGGACAGCTTTGGAACAGCCTGCAATGTAACAGGCGACGGTGCGCTCACACTTATCCTGACTGGATATGCAGAGCGCCATGACATCAAGGAAGGTACTGACAATTAATATATTTCTTTGACATATGTAAAGTGCTATAATCATCACATAAATACACGCGCCTGCGGCGCAGAAATGAGGTAACATATGCCATTTATTAATTCTAAGATAAGCACTTCTCTTACAGAAGCACAGGAAACTGAAATCAAAACCCGTTTAGGTCAGGCTATCCAGACAATTCCCGGAAAGTCAGAAAGCTGGCTCATGGTCGGCTTTGAACCTGACTACAAGCTCTACTTCAGAGGAAGCAATGCCGAGCCTATAGCTATGGTCGAGGTCAGCGTTTACGGCAGTGAGAACCCATCTGCCTTTTCTAAACTGACTGGCCAGATATGTGACATTTTTAAAGATGTTCTTGGAATTGCACCAGATCATGTATATGTAAAATATCAGGCTGTTTCTAACTGGGGATGGAATGGAGATAATTTCTAATATGCGTTAATAAGCGGGGCACTCTTTTATGAATGTCCCGCTTAAATATTTTTTCTAAAATTCTTTCTTTTCCATAATCCGGACACTAATTGCATAAGAGAGCAGTATGAGAAGTACTGTCACTACCACTGCAATTCCTGCAAGTATCCAGCCATTCATTTGGTTTAAAAATGAAAAGGCACTTAATACATTTGTCTTTACCAGCTCCGCAAATGCAATGACAGACGCTCCCATTACACCACATGCCCCCGAAATGACTACTCTGCTCTTTTCTACTCCGGATACTAGCTGCAGCGGAATCAGCAATGCAATCAACAATGCCGTAACCGGCAGAAATTTTTGCGCAGCTCTCCTTTATTATCAATGCATTTGCAATATACTAACACATTAATCGTATATATCATATACCTTAAAACTCTCTTCTCTTCCTAATTTCTGCAAGATACTTACTCCAAGTATTCTTGTTGCAAAATATGCAACAATTGCATCATCTGTACTAAATAACCTTTCCCTCGTTTCATCCTGATTAACCTCATGTTTTGAACGATTATATATCTGTACAAAGTCATACAATGCCTGTATTACATTACCATCTAACAACTTTTTCTTTTCAATTCTATGCACTGCTTTGCCTAATGTGCAATTAGAAAATCTAAATTCATCTAACACGCTATTCATTACTAGCAAACGACACGCTGCTTCAAGATGCATCCCACACATATCTATAATATATCTTGCATTTACCCTGCCATAACCTAAATCTATTTCTTCTTTTGCATACTGCAATGGTCGATATAATTCCCTCTCTATCCATGCTGGATATGGATTTTTAGATGAACTCGAAGGCAGACAATAACCACCTACTCCTCCTATTAAAACATCTATTTCCCATAACATATCTGTCTTATACTTCTCATCTTTATTGTCAAAATCCTGTCTTAAAAATTCGTTTATCCCTTCTTTCACAGCTTCATCAAACAGTTTATTGTACAAATCCATTAATTCTTTATGTGATATCATCTGTACTCCCTTTCATCTATCAATACAGTTCATATGTACAAATCACACCAATATTTTATCTATACTGCAAAATCAAAAATGTTATCCCAGCCGAAATCATCATTATCATAAATATAATGAAAAGAGCAATGTACTTTCCCTTTTCTTCCGCTAATTTGATAGGAGTCCTGTATCTTTCATCAACCCTTGCATCTCTTTGTTCATTCATGATATTTTGATCAGCTTTCAAATCTCTCAGCTGCATATATTCTTCATAATGACATTTTTCAAGCTTGTCTTCCTCTTCGTGCACAAGTAACTCTAGATTTTCTTGATATGAAGCACCACAATTACTGCAGCCACATTTATCTGTACTCCTGCCCCTTAATTTATTATTACAATAAAACTCAAAATCTTTATCAAAATGATTCTTATTATAAGAAATGTAGCAAGATGGCTTAAGCTTTCTGACAACCCTGAGACCAGAAAAGAAATATAGATATATGCATATCAACAAACCAAAAACTATTAAAGCATTTACTGTACAAAACAAACTAAAAGCTTCCATGATTACTTTTTATTTCTCCCTCATGTCTTTATATAATTTAAAACTTTGTGTAGTTTCATTTTAACAGATGTTCGTATATTTCTTCAACAATGCTGTAATATATGGCATTCACTTTGTGCAAATGATATATTTAACTTAGAATATTATTAATTCCTCGACAAATCATATTTTAATTTTTCTATCATTTCATCATAATTATTCCAGTCTTTCATTCTATAATATTTTCTTGCACCTATTACTGTAGGAATTTCACTATCATCTATTATAATTGGAATTATCAATTTACTGGCGTTTTTTTGCTTCATATAAAACCCCTGCCATTCATCGCTACAAAAACATGACTCTAAATAATCTCTTGATACTATCATCAACAAGCAATCAGCATTATCCAGACCTTTACTTATTTCCTCTGGAATGCTATGTCCTAATTGCAAATCCCACAAATCAAACCATACATTATAATTCGCATTTTTTAAGTCTGTAGCTATATACAAAGCCACCTGCTTGTCTTTAGAAGAATGCGATATAAATATATTTTTTTCTCCTTTTCCCTGCAAATAAAATGTTTCTTCATATCGTTTATTAAGTAAATTCATGCAATACACATACTCTCCGTATAAATCTGTTATTTCCTGGTAAGTATCTATTATTGCATCATCATATTGCTGCCCCGCTCTTAACTGAGCTATTTTTTGACTCAAAAAAGAAGTTCTATTTACTAAATCATATGTAGTTATATTTCCAGAAATTGATGATTTTCTTATTCTTACGCATGAATCTAATACACTAACCATGTCTCCCCAATACACATATACATACTGATCTTCATCGTCATCATAACATCCTATTCTTCCTTTATATTTCCCTTTTGTTACTATTACTGGACCATAATCAATTTCCTCATTCATTTTTTCACCTCGCATATAGTTTTAGCTATTATAGTAAAACATTTAATATATATCAAATAGTACTTTATAATATCTATGTACTAAAATGCTGACTTTTCCCTTCATCTAATTTGTTTAATTTATATAATTGGTTGGTTTTCTGAACATTGTTACCAAAAATCCATTCCCAGCTTTTCGAATACCGGCTCATGTAAACCATATTCTTTCTATCTGCTAATAATTCGCGGAATCCCAGTTCTCCACACTTCAACAATTTTCATATAGTGAAAAGCTTATACAATAGCTTCATTTCTGCTAGTAGATTTTCCATGTTTTGCTGTTATAATATATTGTATCCATTTAGGCCTCACTGTTTCTGGTTGTACCACAATCATCATATCCATTATCATATCTTTCAATTTAACTACTGCATAAATTCTTTTTTCATATCAACTAACATACTGTATAATTTATTAATTTGACTTATAACATAAGCATCATCAGTAAAAATTTTTATCATTTTAAACATATACTCCGACATAATATATACCTTAAAATATATAGAGTTATAAAAAGTGAACGGCCCAATTTTTGAAGTAATATCTTGTCCATGAATAAAAGAACATGTTTTCTGGTAATCTGCATATAGATTAGCTATTTTCGAATAATCGCATATGTCTTTAAAACTTACACGCTTTAAATCTAAATAATCACATAACCAATCATTTTCCCTTTTATACTTTAATATATCTTCATCATAATCTCTTTCGTATAATTGACAAATACTTTTTATTGCATCTGTTATATTCTCTTTATAAGCCGTATTATCTTTCATTTCTTTTTGTTTTCTTATAATGCCACAAATATACCAGTCTTGTAGTATATTTGTATTTAAGTTCTGTTCTATAATTTTTAAATATGCATAGCATTCAATCAAATTCCTTGTCATTGCTGTTGCTATAATTAAATTTCCATGCAAAAAGCTATTATATAGTTCAACCATTAAATCTTTTAAGTATTCATGCCACATTTTTAGAAAATCAACATTTTTACATTGACGCCATCTGTTACTATCAAAAACATCTATTTTCAAATACTTTCTAAGAAAATCTGAGAGCTCTGACATATATAAATATACACTATCTTCCGCAAAAAACTCTGTATCACTATAATTTTCAATATACAGCCTTTCTAAACTTCCCTCACATTCATCCACTCTATTTACTATCTCTAACCTTTCTGGTATGTTATTATTTTGTGAATTACAGTTTTTAAATTTCCCCAATGGCAAATTAATTTCTTCAAAAAATTGCAATAAAAATCCTAAGCAAAAATCCTTCTGCAATTCCATCATATCTTTGTCAAAACCATTTTCTGAATTACGATGACTATCTATATCCAAATATAATACCCTTGGACTATCCGGATACTTTTTCTGCGCTTCAACCAACAAATCGTATATATCATTAGCTGCTTTTTCAAAATTTTCTCTTTTCATTACTCTATGGTAAATACATTTTACATTTTGCATATCTTCTCCTAATTATTTGCCCTTACATGTGCATCAGCTGCTCATCTCAAGTATTCTTCACTTCCAGCTGTAATTCATCACTGAAGTCTGATAAATCATCATATGTCCATGATTTTGAACTTCCTCAGTCTCATTCAGTCTCAAATCTCGTGAGACTTCATTGAGACTAACTTCGGAATATTCTTGAATAAAAGTTTGGGTGTCACATTGAGTGCCATATTTACTGTCATTCACTTACTTAATTTTCCATTTACCACCATTATCTGGACCTTTTCGT
>JABLTL010152376.1_pt1 | contig 96952 bp, 84 predicted proteins | sample 7160151 | NCBI WGS metagenome assembly JABLTL01 (sample SAMN14651223, study PRJNA627086) | human gut metagenome | isolation source: feces | host: Homo sapiens | reverse complement strand
GTTCAGCTTTAATTCACGCAGTTTGGTATTTGGTTGATTCTGGTATTGGCTTTTTAATAGGTTTAATTATTTATAAAATAACTAATAAAGAGTAATATAAATTACAATTTATCAGTGAGATTAGTTTAAAATATAGCTAATCTTTTTTTTGTTTATATGAAGTAAAGATAGTGGAGGTATTTGAATCATCTAGTAATTGGACTACAGGTACAACAATAAAAAAGACTATAAATGTTACGAATGATAAAATTATTGATATGGTTCTTCATACATTATATACTGAAAAGTTGATAAATGCGAAAAGTAAATAAATATCATCTTTCTTTTATTATTCATATACTTCTTAAAAATAATTATGAACTTGTGATATAATTACATAAGAAAGATATTAGATTTATTTTTAAATGCCGTGGCAGGTGATAAATATTGTGAAAAAGATTTATATAATAACAGGAGCAAATGGTTTTTTAGGTAATAATATTATAAGAAAGTTGGAGCAAGATGCTGATAATGAAATTAGGGCCTTTGTATTAACAGGTGATTCTATTAAATCATTAGAAAAATTAAAATGTAAAATATACTATGGTGATGTAACTAAAAAATACACTTTATCATCAATTTTTGAAAATACTGAAAATCAAGAAGTTTTTGTAATTCATTGTGCCGCAGTAGTATATATAAAATCAAAATACAATCCATTTGTTTATAATGTTAATGTTAATGGAACTAAAAATATAGTAGATAAAGCAATAGAGACAAAAGCAAAACTTATCTATATTAGTAGTGTTCACGCAATTCCAGAACAACCTAATAATGGATTAATAACAGAGATAACTAATTTTAATCCTGACAATGTTGAGGGATTATATGCAAAAACAAAAGCAGAAGCCACAAAGTATGTAATTGATGCAGTAAAGAGTAAAAATTTGAATGCTTGCATAATTCATCCATCAGGTATTATAGGTCCAAATGATTTTGGCAATAGTCACCTAACACAATTAGTAAAAGAAGTTGCAAATGGCAGATTATTTGCTTGTGTAAAAGGTGGATATGATTTTGTTGATGTAAGAGATGTAACAGAGGGTGTTATTAGTGCTTGTAAATCCGGTACTAATGGTGAATGCTATATCTTATCAAATAGATATATAACAATTAAAGAATTGTGTGATTTAATTTGTGATGTGCAAGAAAGAAAAAAAATTAAAATGGTATTACCTATAGGTCTTGTAAAATTAATAGCACCTTTATTTGAAGTATATTATAATTTAAAAAAGCAAACACCACTTTGTACAAAGTATTCACTATATACACTATCTTCTAACGCTAATTTTAGTAATGAAAAAGCTAAAAAAAAGTTAGGATTTAAAAACAAAAATATGAAAGATACAATAAAGGATACTATTGAGTGGATAAATAAAAAATAAATTATATATAAAATTACAATTTAACGATTAACTTTATACCAAAGAAAGGAACAAAACTATGAAAAGATGTAAATGGTGTAATTTAGATAATCCATTATATGTAGAATATCATGATAAAGAGTGGTGTGTACCAAACACAGATGATAAATACTTATTTGAAATGCTAATACTTGAATCTTTTCAAGCAGGACTTTCTTGGGAATGCGTTCTAAATAAAAGAGAAGATTTTAGAACATCTTATGATAACTTTGATATAGATAAAATAATTAACTATGATGAAACTAAAATAAATGAGTTATTATCCAATCCTAAGATTATAAGAAATAAACTAAAAGTAAAAGCAAGCATTAGTAATGCTAAAATATTTAAAAACATTAAAGCTGAATATGGAAGTTTCTATAAATATTTAATGAGTTTTACAAGTGGTAAAACATTTTATGAAGTAGGTAAAACAACAAATGAACTATCAGATAGGATATCTAAAGATTTAATTAAAAGAGGTATGAAGTTCGTAGGCTCAACTATTATATATTCATACTTACAAGCTATAGGCATCATTTATTCTCATGATAAAAATTGTTTTATGTATAAAGAATTTTAAAAGAGATTAATTTATCTTATTATTATTAATAAAATTAACTTATAAAAAAGAATTAATTAGTTATGGATATGAAGTAACTAAAATATCAATGAAAGATAAAACAGTTTTATTTAATAAACTTAAACAGGAGAAATAAATGAAATATAAAATTTTTACTTTATTAATACTTATAATATTTTATAGTATATTCTTTATTAAAATGCTAATTCAAAAAAGAGATGGTATTAAAACAAGACAAGTAGGTACTATAAAAGAAAAGAGAACAAGAATTATTGAAATATTAATGTCAGTTTCAACTCTATTAATAGTACCAATACAAATTATCTCAATATTTTTAGATTACAATTTTTCAAGTGATTATTTAAGATATATTGGTCTTCTTATCAGTACATTTGGAGATATAATATTTTTAATATCAGTAATTACAATGAAAAATAGCTGGAGAGTAGGTATATCAAAGAATGATAAAACAAAACTTATTACAAATGGTATATATAAAATAAGTAGAAATCCAGCATTCTTAGGTTTTGATTTAATGTATATAGGAATCACTCTATTATATAGTAATCCATTTACTATAATATTCTCATTATTTGCAATCACAATGCTTCACTTACAAATATTAGAAGAAGAAAAATATTTAGAAAAAAGTTTTAAAGATGAATATATATCTTATAAAAATAAAATCAATCGTTATTTAGGTATAAAACGTTAGATTCATTATAGAAATGAGTTATTTTAAATGTTATAATTATAAAAGAAAAAGGTGAGTTATGAAGAAATTAAATTCAAATCATTTAAAAATAATTGCTATTATAGCTATGACAATAGATCATATAGCTGATTTACTATATCCAGGTATGCCAAATATATTTATGTCTAACGTGATGCATATAATTGGTAGACTTACTGCTCCTATAATGTTTTTCTTTATTTGTGAAGGGTACCATTATACAAAAAACGTAAAAAATTACATAAGTAGATTATTTATATTTGCTCTAATTTCTCATTTTGCTTATTGTTTTGCATTTGGTATTAATTTTATACCTTTTAGTACTGGAGATATATTTAATCAAACTAGTATAATGTGGACACTAGCTTGGGCAGTAGTAGCACTTCATATATTACATGGTAAAAATAACTTGAAAGAATGGCAAAAATGGTTACTAATAATTTTGATTAATTTAATAACATTCTCATCAGACTTTAGTAGTATTGCAGTAATGGCTATATTATTTATGTACGATAGGAGAGGTAACTTAAAGAGCCAAATGATAAGTATGATGGCTTGGTTAACTCTATATGCTTTAATATCATATTTATTTGTAAGTAAGACTTATGGTTTAATAGCAATGACTGCAATTCTTGTTTATCCACTATTAAAAAATTATAATGGAAAGCGTGGAAAAGCAAACTGGCTAAAATGGTTCTTCTATTTATATTATCCATTGCACCTAATAATAATAGGCGCATTAAGATTATATATGTATGGTAATATTCCATTATTGTTTAATTAATTTGTAAAGCATAATTGCGATTAAGTACAGTAAAAACTAGTGTATACTAGTCTTTTTTATTTAATTTAAGAGTGATATAATATTACATAGAAAGGTAGGAAATATGAATAACTTAGCAGTTTGTATAAGTAATGATAATAAAACAGTAACTCCTTATGAAACTATAGATGCAGTAGTAAACGCCGGATTTAAAAATGTTTTCATACAATGGTATGATCAAGATTTTGAAGTTTCACAAGAATCCCAATTAAAATATATAAGAGAGAAAAACTTAAATGTTATATTTGCTCATTTAGGATATAAAAACTTAAATAATATTTGGCTTGATAATGCAATAGGGGAAGAATTAGTAAAGAAATACTTAAGAAATTTAGACGAATGCAAAAGCAATAATATTGATATGGTAGTAATGCATGCGAGTATTGGCTGGGATACAGTTAAACCAAACAAAATTGGTCTTGAAAGATTTAGAAAAATATGTGATTATGCAGAAAAACTTGGTATTAAAGTTGCATTTGAAAATACGAAGATGAAAGGATATTTAGAATTTTTACTTAATAATATCAAAAATGATAACGTAGGAATTTGTTTCGATTCAGGACATTATCATTGTCATTTTAAAGATGATTTTGATTTTAGTTTATTTAAAGATAAGATATTCTGTGTACATATTCACGATAATTATGGAGAAGTTGATGATCATTTATTACCATATGATGGAACTCTAGATTATAATAAAGTAATAATTGGATTAAAGAACGCAAATTATAAAGGATATACTACACTAGAAATATGCTATAGAATGAATTATGTAAATAAAATGAACTTAAAAGATTTCTATATTAAAGGTTACGAAATAGGAGAAAAATTAGATAAATTATTAAAGGAGTAATAAAGATGAGATTAGTATTATTAAGACATGGAGAAAGCGTGTGGAATAAAGAAAATAGATTTACGGGATGGACTGATGTAGATTTATCAGAAAATGGTGTTAAAGAAGCAGAAAAAGCTGGAAAATTACTAAAAGAAAAAGGATTTACTTTTGATGTTTCTTTTACTTCAGTATTAAAAAGAGCTAATAGAACACTAGAAATAGTATTAAAAGAAATGAATCTTAATATACCAGTAAATTATAGCTATAGATTAAATGAAAGACATTATGGAGCACTTCAAGGTTTAAATAAAGATGAAATGAGAAAGAAATTTGGAGAAGAACAAGTACATATATGGAGACGTAGTTATGATGTAAGACCACCAGAACTTACTAAAGATGATGAAAGATATCCAGGAAATGATCCAAAATATAAAGATTTAACTCAAGAAGAATTGCCACTAACAGAATGTTTAAAAGATACTTTAGAAAGAGTACTACCATATTATAATAATGAAATTAAAAAGCATTTAGAAAATAAAGAAAATGTTTTAGTAGTTGCTCATGGCAATAGTCTTAGAAGCATTATTAAATATCTAGAAAACATAAGTGATGATGATATTATGAGTGTAGAAATACCTACTGGAGTACCTTATGTTTATGAACTAGATGATAACTTAAATATAAAAGAAAAATATTTTTTAAAATAAAGCATCATAATAGATGCTTTTTTATTGCTCCAAGGTGCATAAGATGGGCAAATTTGATTAATAATGTTAAAAGTGCTATAATAGTTAGCACTTGCCCATTAAGGAGTGAATATATAATATATGATATATAAATTATTAGTAACGTTTACTTTATTTGGTAGTATATTTAGCACAACAAAAAACAACATAGAAATAAATCATAACTATCTAGATAAGCAAATAGAACTAAGTGTTAAGCATTTTCAAAGTGAACATGAAGATTATAAAAAGGAAAGCTATTTTAATGGAGAAAAGATAGATGTAATCGCAAGCAAAATAGACAGATATCTAAATTCTACATTAAAAAGTAAAGGTAAATTTATTACCGAATATTCCGTTTCAGTTGGAATGGATCCTTATTTAGCAGCAGGAGTAATGTTACAAGAAACTGGTTGCTACTGGAAATGCAGCTATTTAACTAGAGTATGTAATAATGTAGGAGGCAACAAGGGTAAACCTGGTTGTAATGGAGGAAGCTATAGAAGATTTGATACTATTGAAGAAGGAATTAAATTTGCTATAAATAAATTAAACTCTTACTACAAAAAAGGATTAACCACAACAGAACAAATTGGACCAAAATATGCAAGTGATCCAAAATGGTCTATTAGAGTTAACAATTACATTAAAAAGTTAAAAAAATAAAGAAAACTAGTCAGGGAGTAAAATATGGATAGAGAAATATACTTACATGCTATAAATTCAGTACCGGATGATTATTATCACCCAGATGAAACAAATAAAACACTTCTTCAAATTCTAAAGAGAAGAGCTCTTCTTTCAACAAAACTTCAAAGAAGAAGACCTACTGGTGGATTCAATGGTCGTGATTATGTTTCATTATGTGATTATGACAAAAGAAATGATTATAAAAAATTCATGGGAAAATATAATGCATTTTATATATATGTAAGATATTCTTTATCACTAGCTTTTCCTAAAGACAAAATTAGTGTTATAAAACCAAAAGTATTAGATGGGGTATATGTTAGAGATTCAAAAGGATATGCTGAAATGGAAAAAATAGGCAAGTCAAAGAGTGAAAAAAGATGCACAGATATGCCAGATGAAGTACAAGTCAAAGATAAAGTATCACTTGATAACTTATGTGCAACTACATTTCCATTACACTTATTAAAAGGCTATGGTAATTCTTCTATAGATGAACTCTCATCAATAATAATGTTTGAAATCGAAGAAATAGATAAATTACTAAGTAGATTTGGATACGATATACCAATATATGATATAGATACTTTTGAAGAATTAACAAGTACAAGTACAATTAAAATGATACTTAGAAACAAATAAGCAAGCTTGGTCTTGCTTTTAAAATGTCAAAATTGACTAAATGTATCACTTATGATATAATACGCAGAAATAAGGGGGATATTATGGGAAACAAGGATTTTGAAGTATTTATTCCACATGCCAACTGGAAAATGAATAATAAATTAATTGATATATTATATGATACTGCTTTAAAATGTGGGGACTTTGTATATAGTTTAAGTAGAATATATACAGATATGGAACCTAGAGATGAAATTTTAATAAGTAGAGATTATGAATTAAATGATAGTGACGATATTTTATTTAAAAGAACTTGGAATAGGTATGGAGCTAGTACAAGAAAAGGCTTCATTGCTAACTACGGAGCATTATTCCCAAAACATACTCAAATATTGCCAATAATAAAATTATCTGATGAAATGTTTGAAGAACTTACAAAAGGTTTAAAACCCGGAACAAAAACTATAGAGTTAGGTAGATATCCTATGAAAGCAAATTTCTTAACTACAGAAGAGAAAAAAGGAAAAGTACCTACTGGTAAAACATATACTTTACCAATCGAAACACCAGACTTTTGTACAAGAGTAAACAAAAAACAAAGAGTAGAAGAATATGAATTAAATGATGAAAAGATAGTAGATGTAATAAGATACACAAAAGATATACAAAAAGATAAACTTCTTAAAGTTGAAGAAACATTTACAGTAAAACCTATAAAGTGGCATATAGACTGGGAAAACAAATGTTTAATAGCTCCAGAACCATTATTAACAGGAATAGCTCTATCAAAAGACGTTGATATACCTCCTTATGAATACACTTATTTATATGAATATTTAAATGAAACTTTCTTACATGATGCAATATTACAACATATGAACACAAGACAAATCAAAGAAACAGATAACATATATCAAGATGAAATAACTACTCTTATAAATGAAATAAGTGTTTATGCTGAATATTATCATTGAACAGAAGATGTAAGTATAGTAGTTAGAAAACTAGTCACAAAATATAATAATGATATACTAGAATTAAAAAATAATACTGGCCTTACATTAGTTACAGAAGATACATTAAGAGTATATCTTATTAGTGATTTAAATAGAATACTTGATAAATTAAAAATAAATATGGAATCAAGCAAAGAATACAATAAGATTTTAGATTTTATTGATAAATGTATAGATGCGCTACATGATAAAGAAACTGAATGTGATAGTGAACTATATAAAGATATTTATAGAATACATAGTGAAATATTTCCAAAGTTAACTAGTGATCATAAAACGGTTCTAAGAAGAAAAATAATAACTCTATTAGAAGAAGATAAGAAAGACGTAAAAGCATACTTAGAATATATAAATACACTTACTGATGGAATTAACTTAAGATTAGCTCCACCACTACTAGGATATAAAGACTTATCTAGTTATGAAACACACTTTAGAATAAAATTACATCCCGTACTTGAATCTATGGTTTCTATGTCAAGAAGCGAAGAAAAAAGAATAAAAATTGAAGCATGTAAATTTATGCTTAATGAATTATCAAAATTTTCAAGTAATAAACAATTTATAAGTACAGCTCTTATGCTTATAAATAATGGTAACTACATACATATTGATAGTAATAATAGATTTATAGATAAACTGCTTGATAGTATAAACAAAGAAGTAAAGAGTATAAGAATAAATAGAAGAGATATGGATTTAAAAAGTGTATTAAGTATAGAACTAGAAAGCTATGATATATTATCTATCTCTAAAGCACTTTCTAAGATAATGATTAGTCTTCATAAAATAAATTTAGATATTGAAGAGGAGAAAGCAAAAGCTAAAAAACTAAATAAATATTTAGTAAAAATTTAAAAATTATTGACAAAAACTACTGAATAAACTATAATCTACTCATAAGCGATGAAGGAAAGTAGTAATTATTTATTTCCCTTAATAGAGAGTTAGTGGCTGGTGGAAACTAATAATAAATAAATGATGAAGAAAAAAACGTGACAATTTTCTGGAGCAAATATGCATGTCTGCTATAAAGACTAAAAGATAGAACACAAGAATCTATGAAGTAAGATGGTACAGCGTACAAAAACGCTCTTACGAATAGATTCTTTTTTTATTAGAAGGAGTTGAGTTTATGGAAAACAAATACAGAAACGTATATTGTGGCGAAGTTACAAAAGAATATGAAGGTAAAGAAGTAAGACTAGCCGGATGGATTGAAACAGTTCGTAATCTTGGTGGCTTAGTATTTATTACATTAAGAGATGAAACTGGTATCGTTCAGTTAATATCTAATAATGTAGAATATGCTAAACTAAACCGTGAATCTACCGCAACTGTAACAGGAATAGTAAAACCTAGAACACCAGATATGGTAAATAAAAACATGAAAACTGGTGAAATAGAAGTAGAAATTAAAACTATTGAAGTATTAGGAGATGTATATAGAACACTTCCATTTGAAGTTAAAAATAGTAAGTCTTCAAGTGAAGAAACAAGACTTAAATATCGTTATTTAGATTTAAGAAATAAAAGTGTTCATGATGGTATTAAATTTAGAACAGAAGTAATTGATTTCATTAGACATACTATGAAAGATATGAAGTTTACTGAAATTCAAACACCAATCTTAACAGCATCTAGTCCAGAAGGAGCAAGAGACTTTATAGTACCAAGTAGAAAATTTAAAGGTAAATTCTATGCTCTTCCTCAAGCACCACAAATATTCAAACAACTATTAATGTGTAGTGGATTTGATAGATATTTCCAAATCGCACCATGTTTTAGAGATGAAGATCCAAGAAGTGATAGACTTTATGGAGAATTCTATCAATTAGACTTTGAAATGTCATTCGCAACGCAAGAAGATGTATTTGAAGTTGGTCAAAGAGTGTTCCATGATGTATTTGAAAAATTTGGAAACAAAGAAGTATCAAGTGTACCATTTAGAAGAATACCATTTAAAGAAGCAATGGAAAAATATGGTAGTGATAAGCCAGACTTAAGAATACCTTTTGACATTGAAAATATTACAAACGTTCTTAGTAATTCTGAAAGTGTAGTATTCAAAGATAAAGAAGTAAAAGCATGCGTGCTTCCAAGCAGTGATAAATCAAATTCATGGTATAAAAAACTAGAAGAAGAATATAAATCTTTAGGAATGTCCTCTTTAGGATTTATAAAACTTGATAATAATGAAATAACTGGTTCAATGGCTAAACTATTTAGTGATATAGAAAAAGAAGAACTAAAGAAAACATTAAAACTTGAAAATGGTAATGTAGTAGTTATATCTTGCGGAACTAAAGGTGAAAAATTCGATAAACTTTGTGGTTCATTAAGATTAAAACTAGGAAATGAATTAAACTTAGTTGATAAAAATAAATACGAATTTTGTATTATCGTAGACTTCCCATTCTATGAATGGAATGAAGAAGATAATAAATGGGATTTCACACATAATCCATTTAGTATGCCAAATGGTGGAATGGATGCATTATTAAATATGAATCCAGGAGATATAGTTGCTTGTCAATACGATTTCGTATGTAATGGTCTTGAAATGGCAAGCGGTGGTGAAAGAAACTATAGCCCAACTATTCTTAAAAAAGCATTTGAAATTGCTGGATATGATGAAAGCGTAGTAGAAAGCAAATTTCCATCATTATATCAAGCATTCCAATTTGGAGCACCTCCTCATGCAGGTATGGCTCCTGGACTTGATAGAATTTTAATGTTATTAAAAGATGAAGAAAACATTCGTGAAATGGTAGCATTCCCAATGGCTGCTAATGGAGCAGATGCATTAATGGGATGTCCAAACGAAGTATTTGAAAAACAATTAAGAGAAACACATATTAAGGTAAGAGATTAAATGAAAACCATAGAGTTAAAAGACCTAGACTCTAAAGAAACTTTATATCATTTCACAGAAAGAAAAAATATAAGTCAAATAGAAGAGTTAGGTCTAATACCTATGATAGGTAAAAATGCTAAAGGAATAGAAAAAACCAAAAAAGTATTCTTTTCAAAAGGAAACATAGGATTCTTAAGAATATGTGATGTATGGATTAACTGGATTATATATGGATATGGAATGGACGACTATTTAGTATCTAAAAGAAATCTAGATTCTAGTAAGATTCGCGAATCTATAGAAGAATATAAAAGAATATTTAAAACTGGAAAAATTCATACAAAAGAAAATATTGAAAGATCATTTGAATACATGGAAAGATTCATGAAACAAAACATTATCTTATCACTTAATATTAATGAAAATGTGCATTATATAAGCACAGACACTGACGAAGCTAAAGAAAGAGCAAATGATCTGGAGTTTATAGGAAAAATGTATTGTGGATATGTAAGTAGTAATTCAAATGTAGAAGAATTTAATATGCATACTAAAAGCGATACACCAGTACCAAGCAAAAATATATCATTAGTTATAAACGAAAATGATGATAACGCACTAAATATCTTAAAAAGAATGTATAAAGAAGAAAAAGAAAAGAACAAAGACTTATCATTTGAATTCTTAGATGGATTTATGGAATATCTAAAAACTCAAGATGATAGTTTAAAATTAAGAAGGAGATGAAAATATGGAAAGACAATTTACAGAGCAAGAATTAATTAGACGTGAAAAAGCTGAAAAGCTTCGTGAAGCTGGACTTGATCCATTTGGAGATAGCTTTGATAGAGACAGTTTTGCTGCTGATTTAAAAGAAAAATATGCTACAGTTAGTCATGAAGAATTTGAGAATATGGATGACACAGCTACAGTAGCAGGAAGAATTATGTTTATCCGTAAAATGGGTAAAGCATCATTCTTTAGTATTAAAGATAAAACAGGACCAATTCAAATATATATTTCAATTAATGATATAGGTGAAGAATCATATACTTTATTTAAGAGTGCAGACATCGGTGATATCGTAGGTGTGTATGGTAAAATCATGAAAACTAAGACTGGAGAACTTACTATTAAATGTTTAAAGTATACTCCACTTGTTAAAGCATTAAAACCACTACCTGAAAAGTTCCATGGACTTACTGATGTAGAAGAAAGATATAGAAGACGTTATGTTGATTTAATCATGAATGATGAATCTAAGAAAACAGCAATTTATAGATCAAAAATAATTAGTTGTATGAGAAGATTTATGGATGGTAGAGGATTCTTAGAAGTTGAAACGCCAGTTCTAAGTACTCTTTTAACTGGAGCTAGTGCGAGACCATTCGTAACACATCATAATGCTCAAGATTTAGATATGTATCTTCGTATAGCATTAGAGTTACCTCTTAAGAGATTACTAGTAGGTGGACTAGAAGCAGTATACGAAATCGGAAGATTATTTAGAAATGAAGGAATGGATACAACACATAATCCGGAATTCACGTCTATGGAAGCATATCTAGCATATTCAAACTTAGATGGCATGATGGAAATGACAGAAGCATTATACAAAACAATAGCTCACGAAGTATTTAATAAAGAAGTATTTAACTGGAGAGGTAATGAAATAGATTTAGGACCAAGTTTTAGAAGAGTTACAATGGTAGATGCCATTAAAGAACAAACTGGAATAGACTTCAGTAAAGAATGGGAACTAGAAGACCTATTAAAATTATGTAAAGAACATGATATCGAATTAGAAGAACATGAAAAAGTATTTGGTCATATAGTAAATAAATTCTTTGAAAAATACGTAGAAGAAACATTAATTCAACCAACATTCTTATGTGGACATCCAATTGAAATAAGCCCACTTACTAAGAAAGATCCAAAAGATCCAAGATTCGTTCAAAGATTTGAATTATTCGTTGGTGGAAAAGAAATGGCAAATGCATATACAGAACTTAATGACCCAGTAGATCAATTAGAAAGATTTGAAAATCAATTAAAAGAACAAGAACTTGGTAATGATGAAGCTAACGATATTGATATGGATTTTGTAGAAGCATTAGAATATGGTATGCCTCCAGCCGGTGGTATAGGATATGGAATTGATAGAACAGTTATGTTTTTTACTGAAAATGAATCAATTAGAGATGTTATTCTATTCCCAACTATGAAAGAGAGAAAATAATGGCTAAGGAAGTTAAAGTTATAGTAGAAAAAGAAAATAGTATAAAACCAGAAAATAATAATGGATATATTTTAGGCATCTTAGGTGCAGTTCTAGGTGGCCTAGTGGCAAGTTTACCTTGGATAATAATGTATGTATATCTAGAAATGATGTGGTCATTTATGGCGTTTTTAATAGGATACGGAGCATTTTTAGGATACAAATTATTCAAAGGAAAAATGGATATCAAAGTTCCATATATAATTGGAATTGTTTCATTAGTGGTAATAGTTTTTACAACTCTATACGTAATACCTTCTTTGTTAGTAATTAAAGAAGGCGTAACACCAAGTTTTGAAGTATTAAAACTATTATATAGTAATTCAGAATTTGCAGGTGCAATAATACAAGATTTAATATTCGCCGTATTATTTACAGTTCTAGGAGTTAGTGGAATCTTTAAAACATTAAAAGAACAAGCAAAGAATGGTGAAGAATTAACGCTAAGAAAAACACCTAAAGAAGAAAAAGATAACGAAAAAGCTACTAAAAAAGATTCAAAAGAAGAAAAATAGTTGAAATTAAATTAAAAAGTATTATAATCATATGTAGTTAAAAGAGGGGATTCATGAAAAAGGTTATAATATTTTTTATTTTAGCATTATTTTCTTTTTGTTTAGTACTTTTCAGTAAAACATATTTAAGAAAAAATGGTCTACTTAGATTTCATGGTTGGAATAGTGTTGATGACTTAATGATAGTTGCACATCCAGATGATGAAACACTATGGGGAAGCGAAGAATTATTAAAAAATAAATACTTAGTAGTTTGCATTACATGTGGAACTAATAAAAAACGTGAAAAAGAAATAGAAGCGGCTCTTAAAATATCAAAAGATAAATTAATAGTTTTAGATAAACCAGACAAAGTAAGAGGAAAAAGAAGTAATTGGAAAGGCTATAAAAAGCAAATAGAATATGAATTAAAATATATAATGAAAAAGAAAAAATGGAATACTATTGTAACACACAATCCTGAAGGAGAATATGGGCACATCCATCATAAAATGACAAATAAAATAGTTACAAAAGTATATAATCAAAATCAAAATGGAAAACTAAAATATTTTGGTAAATATTTCTCTAAAAAAAGAATACATAAAAACAAAGGAGCAAGAGAAATACCAGAAGACATTTATGATATGAAAATGGAAATGATTGATGTATATAAAAGTCAAGCGTTTATAAAAAATAGATTCAATCAAATGTATAAATATGAAAATTTAATAAATGCTGAAGATTGGAAATAAATAATAAAAATTATGTCAAACTTTATTGATATAATTTTTTTTGTTATGTATAATTGAAGAGGGTGAGGTAAGTGAAAGACGATAAGTTAATTAGATTTTTTAATGCGATAGATTTTAATAAAGAATATTTAAAATATTATGAAAATGCTTCTTTAAAAGAAGTGCTTTTAAGACGCAAAGAAAATAGAATGACTATGGTTATTAATATAGATTCACTTCCTCCAATAGAAACTTTTAAAGAAACATATGAAAAAGGAAAAACATTAGAAGGAGCAGATGAAGTAAGATTCAAATTCATAGTAGAAAATAATACACTATTATTTAAAGAATATTTTGATTATTACTTTGATATTTTAGTAAGTAGATGTCCAATGCTTAATTGTATTGATAGAAACAAAATAACTTTTGAAAATAATAAAATAAATATAGAAGTTTTAAATCCAGCAGAATATAACAAAATCGAAGAAATAAAAGAAAAAATAGAAATATTTATGAGTGATATGGGATTTGATGATGTAGAAGTTAATCCTAATATAAACGAAGAAGAAAGAGAAAAGTTCAAAAAAGAATTAAATACTACTACTGAAAAAATAGTAAATAAAGAAGTAAGAAAAACTATTAAAGGAAATCCAATAGCGGGAGAAGCATCAGAAATAAAGAACTTAATAACTAACGAAGATAGAGTAGTATTAATAGCTAAAGTATTTGGTATTGATTCTAAAAGTACTCAAAGTGGATGGTTTATAATTACACTTAAATTAACTGATTACACTGATAGTATAATGGCAAATATTTTCACAAAGAAACAAGAAGAATTTGATTATCTTCTTTCAAATATTAAAAAAGATAAATGGTATAAATTTAGAGGAAATATTAAATATAATCAAAGAAGCAATGATTATGAATTTGGTATTAATGATATAGAAACATATGAAAAGAAAGAACAAAAATTAACAGATGATGCTGAAGTAAAAAGAGTAGAATTGCATGCTCATACAATGATGAGTCAAATGGATGGCGTTACTAAATTAGACCTTGGAGCACATACTTGTGAACTAGTAAGTAGAGCAATAGAAATGGGTTATAGAGGTGTGGCAATAACAGATCATAATGGATGCCAAGCTTTCCCTATAGCATATGGCATTATTCAAGGATATAATAAGAAACAAGAAGATCCTAGTAAGAAATTTAAAGGAATCTATGGAACAGAACTTACTTTAGTAGATGATACCGTAGAAATAGTAGTAAGACCATCAGATAAAACTCTTGAAGATACAACATTCGTAGTATACGATACAGAAACAACAGGTTTCAATGCAGCATCAGGAGATCAAATGATTGAAATCGGTGCTGTTAAAATACAAAATGGTGCAATAATAGATAGATTTGATGAATTCATTAATCCTGGAAGACATATTCCTGACAAAATTACTGAGCTTACTGAAATAACAGATGAAATGGTAAAAGATGCAGGTACTGAAGAAGAAGTAACAAAAAGATTCTTAGAGTGGACAGGAGATGCACCAATGGTTGCTCATAACGCTAAATTCGATATTTCATTCATCGAAAGTGCTATGAGAAAATATAATCTAGGAGAATTTAAAAACACTGTTATAGATACTTTAGAATTATCAAGAGCATTGGATCAAGGATTCGCAAGACATAGCTTATCAGCGTTAGTTAAAAGATATAATGTTCCATTTGATGAAGAAAGCCACCATAGAGCTGACTACGATGCAGAAGGAACAGCACTTGTATTCCATAAAATGTGTCAAAAACTAATAGGTCAAAACTATGAAAAAATAAGTGATTTAGAAAGATTAATTAGTAAAAATGAAATATATAAATTTGGTAGAACTTATCATTTTAATGCAATCGCACTAAACAGAACTGGTCTTAAAAACATGTTTAAAATTATTTCTTTAGCAAACACTACATATTTATATAAAACACCTAGAATACTTAGAAGTAAATTAAATGAATTAAGAGAAGGATTACTTATAGGTAGTGGATGTTATGAGTCAGAGGTATTTAAAGAAGCAAGAAGCAAAGATGGCGAAGAATTAACAAATATAATTAACTTCTATGATTACGTAGAAGTTCAACCACCAGAAGTATATGATCATTTAATACAAACGAGTGACTTTGCTAATACATTCGAATTAAAAAATCATATTAAGAAAGTAATTGAAGCTACTGCGTCAGCAGGTAAAATGATAGTAGCCACAGGAGACGTGCATCACTTTACAAGAGAAGATAAAATATATAGAGAAATTATAGTAAATCAAAAAGTACCAGGTGGAGGAAGACACCCACTTGCTAAAAGTAACATTACAAATATACCATCACAACACTTTAGAACAACTAATGAAATGCTAAATGATTTTGATTTCTTAGATAAAGATTTAGCTTATGAAATAGTAGTAACAAACACAAATAAGATTTGTGATATGGTCGGAGAATTCGAAGTTATTATAGATACGGGTGGTATTCCATTTAGTCCAAGAGTTAAAGCTGATGATGGACAAAGTTACTTAGATTGTCCAAGAGTTGTAACAGACCTAGTCTTTGAAAGAGCAAAAGAATGGTATGGAGATCCATTACCACATAATATAGAAGAACGTATTTCAAAAGAACTTTATGGAGATGCTATATTCAAGTATTGGAATGATTTAATAAAATCACAAAATCCAGATATAATAGATGAAGAACTAGAAAAAGAAACATTTAAAAACTTACATGAAACATTACTTCAAGGATTTGATAGAGTAAAAGAACTTATTGGCGAAAGCGTTAAGAGTAAATGGACTGAAGAAGATGGAGAATTAAATGAAAAATCATTAGCAAAAAAAGTCAAAAAAGAACTCGGTGGTATAATTGGTGGTGGATTCGATCCGATATATTTAATTGCTCAAAGACTTGTTAAACACTCAAATGATGAAGGATATTTGGTAGGATCAAGAGGTTCCGTAGGTAGTAGTTTCGTTGCAACAATGATGGGTATAACAGAAGTTAATCCACTTCCAGCTCACTATAGATGTTCAAAATGTCAAACAAGTTTATTCTTAGATGAAGAAGGAAAACCATATGGAGCAGATTATTCAAGTGGTTTTGACCTTCCAGATAAAATTTGTCCAAACTGTGGCGAAAAAATGATTAAAGACGGACAAGATATGCCATTCGCAACATTCTTAGGATTTAATGCAGACAAAGTACCAGATATAGACCTTAACTTCTCAGATTTAAACCAAGCATCAGCTCATGAATATACGAAAGTATTGTTCGGTGTTGATAATGTATATAGAGCAGGAACAATAGGTACAGTCGCAGAAAAAACAGCATATGGTTTCGTAAAAGGTTATTTTGAAGATAAAGGAATAATGGATAAAAGAAGTTGCGAAATAGAAAGACTTGCTATGGGATGTACTGGAGTTAAAAGAACAACAGGACAACATCCAGGTGGTATAGTAGTTGTACCAGATTATATGGATGTGTCAGACTTTACACCATTCCAATTTCCAGCAGATGATGTTAATTCAGCATGGAGAACAACACACTTTGATTACCATGCAATAGATGCAGACTTATTAAAACTAGATATATTAGGTCACTCAGATCCAACACAATTAAGACTTATACAAGATTTAAGTCATACAGATGTATCAAAAGTACCACTAGATGATAAAGACACAATGAGTATATTCACATCAACTAAAGTACTAGGTGTTACAAATGAAGAAATAATGTGTCCAACGGGTACACTTGGTATACCAGAGTTTGGTACACCATTTACAATTGGAATGGTTGCTGAAACTAAACCAACAACATTCGCAGAACTTGTTAAAATATCAGGGCTTTCTCATGGTACTGATGTTTGGTTAGGAAATGCAAGAGACTTATGTACACCAGATGAAACCGGAAAAATAAGAGTTCCATTCAAAGATGTTATTGGGTGTCGTGACGATATCATGGTATATCTAATGTATAAAGGAATGAAACCAATTAAAGCATTTAAGATAATGGAATTTGTTCGTAAAGGTAAAGCATCAAAAGATCCAACAACATGGGCAGATCATAGAAAAACTATGGAAGAAGCAGGAATAGAAGAATGGTTTATTGATTCATGTCAAAAAATCAAGTACATGTTCCCTAAAGCACACGCAGCAGCGTACGTTACAAGTGCATTTAGAATAGCTTGGTATAAAGTACATATGCCGGCATACTTCTATGCTTCATGGTTCTCAACTAAAGCAACAGACTTTGATATAGAAGCAATGATCAAAGGATATGATGCTATTAAAAATAAAATAATCGAAATTAAAAATAAAGGATACGATGCAACTAATAAAGAAGCAGGACAACAAGAATGCTTAAACGTTGCTTTAGAAATGGCAGCAAGACACATAAGAGTATCAGAATTTGACCTTTATAAATCAAAAGGTCTTACATTCGGAGTAGAAGACGATAAAACAATCATCCCACCATTCATAACAATAGATGGACTTGGTGAAACAGTTGCTAAAAACATAGAAGCAGAAGCTAAGAAGAGACCATTCATAAGTATTGAAGACTTCCAAAGTAGATGTAAAGTATCACAAACTCTAATAGATAAAATGAGAGCAATGGGAATATTCAAAGGAATACCAGAAAGCTCACAACTTAGTTTATTTGATCTTTAAGAAGCTTAAATGCTTCTTTTATTTTGTAAAAAAGAAGAGTTTTTGAAGTTTATGGCTAACTATAATAATAGGAGGCTATAATATGAAAGAAAATCAAATGCACTTAATAAACAAAATGTTTAATAGTGAAACAATAAGAACTGTATGGAATAGGGAGGAACAAAAGTACTATATCAGTGTTGTTGATATAGTTGGTGTTTTATCTGAAAGTGACAATCCCAGAAATTATTGGAAAGTGCTAAAACATCGTCTAAAAAAGGAGGGTAATGAGTCGGTTACAAATTGTAACCAACTGAAATTAAAATCATCAGATGGTAAATATTATAATACTGACGTAGTTGACATAGAAGGAATATTTAGAATAATTGAATCAATTCCAAGTACAAATGCAGAACCTATAAAATTATGGTTAGCAAGATTAGGAAGAGAAAGAATAGATGAAGTATTTGACCCATCAATAACAGTACAAAGAGCAATAGACACATATCGAGCTAATGGATATGATGAAGAATGGATTATTAAAAGAATTAAAGGAATACAAGATAGAAAGAAATTAACTGATATTTGGAAAGAAGGAGGAGTGACTAAAGAAGTAGAGTTCTCTATATTAACTAATGATATATATAAAGAATGGTCAGGCATGACAGCAAATGAATACAAAGAATTTAAAGGTTTAAGAAAAGAATCATTAAGAGATAATATGGATGAACTTGAAGTATTACTTGCGGACATAGGAGAAACAACAACAAGAAAACTTGCTGAAAAGCATAAACCTATCGGACTAGAAGAAAACAGGATAATTGCCAAAGAAGGTGGAACCATCGCAAACAATACAAGAAAAGATATAGAATCAAGACTAGGAGAAAACATAGTTAATAAAAGTAACTCATTAAAATATGAGTACATAGATAATAATAAAATAGAATAGAAAATAAATACAAACTTATGCTATAATATTACCTGGTGGTTATAATGAAAATTGTGGTTTTAGGAAGTAGTAGTAGTGGAAACTCTACTTTTGTAAATATTGATAATGTTAAATTTTTAATAGATGCAGGACTTCAATTTGGAAAACTAAAAGATGCTCTTTATAGCATTAATGAACGTCCCGAAGACTTGGACTTTATTATAGTGACACATGCTCACTCAGACCATGTTAAAAGTGTTCATTCATTTAATAGAGTTTATAATACTAAAATATATATTTCTATTGAAACATTAAACGAATATAATAAAAAAGATTATATAAAAAACTATGAATTATTTGATGAACTAGATAATATTATGGGAATAAAGTTTACTAAAATACCAATAAGTCATGATAAAAAAGGTTTCGGATTTGTATTTGAAAAAGATGGCAAATCACTTGCTTATATGACTGATACTGGTATGATACATTCCAGATATCATGAAAAAATGAAAAATAAAACAGTATATTTACTTGAAAGTAATCATGATGTTGAAATGGAAATGAATGGTAACAAGTTTGAATATATTAAATATAGAAATATAGGTGATGAAGGTCACTTATCTAATGAAGACTGTGCTAAATATCTAAATCATTTTATAGGGCCTAATACAAAATATATAATGTTAGTACACATTAGTGAAAATGATAATACATATGAAAAAGCATATGAAGCAAATAGGAAAGCAATAGATTCAAATATTCCGATATATGTAGCATATAAAGATAAATTAAGTGAAACTATAGAGGTATAACTAAAATATCTCTTTTTAATTGTTTATAAAATTCATAAAATATAGTACAATAATAAAAGGTGAGGATTATGAAAAAAAGAGCAATTTTAATAGATGGAAATAACTTATTATTTAGAAGTTACTATGCAACTGCATACAATGGAAATTTAATGAAAAATAGTAAAGGATTTCCAACAAACGCATTATATGGATTTATTAATATGTTAAATAAAATAATTAATGAAGAAAATCCTGAATATATAATGGTAGCCTTCGATAAAGGCCATAATTTTAGACAAGATATGTATGATAACTACAAAGATGGTCGTATCGAAACACCACAAGATTTAAAAGTACAATTTAAAGAAGCTAAAGAAATATGTACACTTCTTGGTATTAAATATATTGAATGTGATAATTATGAAGCTGATGACATTATTGGTACATTCGCAAGAATGGCAGATGAAGATAAAAACTATAATGCAACTATTATAAGTAGTGATAAAGATTTACTACAACTAATTAGTGATGAAGTAAACGTAAAACTTCTAAAACAAAAAGACTACATAATGATGGATGAAAATAAATTTATGGAAGTATATGGTATCAAACCTATTAGAATGATAGATTTAAAATCATTAATGGGAGATGCTAGTGATAATATACCTGGTGTTAAAGGAATAGGTGAGAAAACAGCACTTTCACTTCTTCAAAAATATGAAACTTTAGATGGAGTTTATAATCACTTAGATGATATAGGTGGTAAAACAAAAGAAAAACTAGAAAGTGATAAAGAAAACGCATACTTTTCATATAAACTAGCAACTATCTATAAAACAATAGATTTTGAATATACTTTTGACAGTATCAAATACTTAAAACCAAATACTGAAGCACTAATAGAAAAATATAAAGAACTAGAATTTAATTCATTCTTAAAATCTATTCCAACTAAAGTAGATAAGAAGAATATAACTTATACAGTAGTAAAAGGAAAAGTAGAAATAGAAGGAAAGAAAAGTCTTTACATTGAACTAGATAATACAAACTATAACAAAGCTAACTTTATAGGTGCTTCTATCTATGATGGAAAGAATGCATATTATTTTGATGAAGCAAGTTTACTTCTAAATAGAGATTTATTAAAAGATATATTAGTAACTTTTGACTATAAAAAGAATATAGTATTTCTAAATAAACTAGGTATTGAAACACATACATCATTTGATACACTAATTGCTTCATACTTACTTGAATACAATGTTAAAGATGATGTTTCATACATAAGCACTACATATGGAATAGAAATACCTTATTATGACACAATTATCTCTAAAAAGAATCCACTTAGTGAAGAAGAAATAATCACTTCAATAGTTAAAAAGTCTAAATTCTTATATGATACATACGAAGATTTTAATAACAAATTAAAGAATGAAAATCTTTATGATCTTTATATTAGTATAGAGCACCCTCTAATAGAAGTACTATCTACTATGGAAATAAATGGTATAAGTGTACTTCCAAATGTTATAGAAGATTTATCAAAAGAATTAAAAGAAAGACTAACTATAATAGAAAATAAAATATATGAACTTGCCGGCGAAACATTTAATATTGGAAGTCCTAAACAATTAGGAGACATTCTTTATGAGAAGATTGGCCTTCCTAAAGGTAAAGGAAAGAATGCAACATCTACTGCTCATGATGTATTAATTAAATACAAAGATAGATTCCCAATTATTAATGAAATACTAGAATATAGAAATCTTTCTAAATTAGTAAGTACATACTTAGATACATTTAATAGTTATATCTTAGAAGATGGTAAGATACATACTATATATAAACAAACAGGTACACGTACTGGAAGACTTTCATCAGTTGAACCAAATCTTCAAAATATACCTGTTAGAAGTGAAGAAGGAAAGAAGATTAGAAAAGCATTCATTCCAAGCTCAAATGGATACCTTCTATCAAGCGATTATTCTCAAATTGAACTAAGAGTACTTGCACATATTAGTTCTTCTGATAGCCTTAAAAATGCATTCATTCATGGTGAAGATATACATACACATGTAGCAAGTGATATCTTTAGTATTCCTGAAAGTGAAGTAACACCAAATCAAAGGCGTACAGCTAAAGCAGTAATATTTGGTATAGTTTATGGTATTAGTGGTTATGGCTTGGGTGAAAACCTTGATATAAGTGCTAGTGAAGCTAAAAAATATATAGATAAATATCTAACACTATATCCAGAAGTAAATAATTATATGAAGAATATTGTAGAAGAAGCAAAGAAAACTGGAGAAGTAAGAACTCTCTTTAATAGAAAAAGAGAAATAGAAGAATTAAAAAACACAAACTATATGATTAGAGCTATGGGTGAGAGAATGGCACTTAACACTCCAATACAAGGAACAGCTGCTGATATACTTAAAATGGCTATGGTAAAACTTCATAACATATTAAAAGAAAAGAACTTAAAAACTAAAATGTTATTACAAGTTCACGATGAATTAATATTTGATGTACCAGAAGATGAACTAGAAGAAGTAAAAGAAATCGTAAGAGACACAATGGAAAATATATATAAATTAGATGTACCACTAAAAGTAGAAATAAACTATGGAAAAGATTGGTATGAAGCAAAATAAAAGTGACCTAAAAAGTCACTTTTTAACTGGTATATTTTTAATCTCTTTATTCATTATGTTTGACATTATCATAGAGTAAATACTACTAACTCTTTTTTCAATTTCTAATGCTTTATAACTAGTATCAAACTTATTAAGTATTTTAATGTCTATATCATCTTTAATACTATTTAAATGTTTTTGACCAACTTCATCAAATCCAAGTATTCTAATATATTCTATAGTTTTAACCTGATCTCTTTCATCTTTAGTAAAAGAACAAAGTATATGATTAAGCATCCTAGATATTTTATTATACGTATATCTCTTAGTCTTAATATTTTGAATTAATTCTTCAAGACTATTAGACTTATCAATAGAATTTCTAATTCTAGAACTAAGTCCTTCATCTACATCCAAGTATTTTTCTAAATCACTTTCGGAATTAATTTTATATTTCAAGAACTCAAAATATTTATTATTAAATTTAATATTTTTAAGTATTTCATAAACATCACTAGGAACTTTATCTTTGATATCAATATTATTAATTAATTTATTTCTGATGTTAGAAGCAGAAACTATCATTTCATTAGAATTTATATCATGAAAATCATTAGTTCTTTTAATACTAAATATTTCAATATTATATTTATTCTTTATTATTTCTTTTATATAACTAAGAGCGAGTAAATCATTAGGTTCAGTTATTTCTATACCTATAAGTTTCTTTAAGGCTTTATTTAAAGCAGTAGGGTAGTTAATACCATGATCAAGTTGTTCTTTTACGATTTTATCATATTCAGGATTATTTAATTGCGTATCAGCACACTTCTTTATTTCATCAATACTATCTCTTTCAGTACCAAAGCATATAGTATCTACTTTTAAATAATTAAGTATTTTAATAGCAGCACTAGCAAATATATCACTACTTTGAGTACTATAAACATAAGGAAGTTCAACTACTAAATTAACTCCATTATTAAGAGCAACTTTTGCTTTATCAAATTTATTAAGTATTGATGTGTCACCCCTTTGAGTAAAAGAAGAAGAACATACAACTACAATAGTAGCATCTTTATATTTTTCTCTTATTTTATTTATTTGATATAAGTGTCCATTATGAAATGGATTATATTCAGCAACAATACCAACAACTTTATTCATGACTTTTCCTTTCTATTTTTCTTACTAAACTTTTAACTGAAGAAGTTAATCTAGCTCTACTAAACATTATTTCAGGATAAGAGTAGGGCATCTTATATCCATTAAATTCTAAAAGCATTCCTTTATCATTAGATGCATCCCCTATAGTATAAATATCTTTTTTATCTACCCCTTCAATATCACTTACTATATATATTCCGTCTGTCTTATCAAATTCTTCTTTGAAAACAACTATATTCATAAAAGAAAATGCACTTAAAAATGATATTTCCTCCATAACTTTACGAGTATCCAAAGTATTTCTAAATCTAAGAGTACAAGTAATAGATGTAGCTTCATTATAATTTGCTGTAGTTCTACCATACGCATCCATAAGCTCAATACTTTTAATAAAACCAAATTTATTTAAATATCTAAGAGTCTTTTTAACAGTATCAATTAAAATAGTATTTTGAAATATTAAATTATCATCTCTATCAAATATAGCAGTACCATTACTACAAATTAAATAATCATATGGTATTTTATAATGAGAAGTTTCTCCTTTAATTGAATCAAAACTTCTACCAGTTGCGAATGCAAATAGGTTACCATTATCCATAAATCTTTTAACTGCATCTATATTACCATTTATTTTAGAAATACTTTTATCTTCATTAAATGTACCATCATAATCACTAACTAATAGTTTCATAAGTAATCCCCTCGTGTAAATTATAACAAAATAGTAGTATTTATACAAATTTTATAAGAAAATACTAAAATTCACTTGATATTTTTATCTTTTTATGAGAAAATACTTTAGCGAAGTGAAAAAAATATTTTTACGACCTGATATAAAAGGAGGAATAAAAATGAGATTAGACATTACTTTATTTGGTGCTTTACCATTTAGAAGAATTAGTAAAACTGCTAAAAGACAAAGAAGAACACATTTAAAGAAAACTGCTCCAACAGTTACTACTTGTACTAATTGTGGTGCTGTAGTTGCTCCTCATAGAGCTTGCACAAAATGTGGTTATTACAAAGGTAAAGAAGCTATCAAAGTTACTAAAGAAGAAACAAAGTAGTCAACTAATGTTGGCTTTTTTTGTTGTCTATGTTATACTTACGTTAGGATGGTGAAATATGAATAACGTAGTAGAAGCTATAATAGAAATTCCTTATAGAAGTAGAAACAAATTCGAAACAAAGGATGGAAAAATTAAATTAGATAGAGTTTTATATTCAGCAATGGCTTATCCAGCAGAATATGGATTTATTGATAATACACTTGCTAAAGATGGAGATCCACTTGATATATTAGTTATCGGCACTGAACCAACTTATCCAGGATGTATTATTCCAGCAAGAGTAGTTGGATGCTTAAAATTAATAGATAATGGTTTTGAAGATTATAAAATCATATCAGTAGTTGATGTAGATCCTAGATATAATGAAATAAATGAACTTAAAGATTTATCAGAATTTATGCTTGAAGAAATCAAAAACTTTTTTGAAAATTATAAATCACTACAAAATATAAAAGTAGATGTAGGAAAGTATTATGATAAAGAAGAAGCATTAAAAGTAATTGAAGACTCTATAAATCGCTATAAAGAAACTAAATAAGTTGCAAAAATACAGAAATCGTGCTATAATATTAGCACTTTTTTATTTGAGGGGTGAAAAAATATGAAAGGAAAAACTGAAAAAATAGAAGCGATAACTAAATTTGCAAAGGAACAATTTAAAAAAGGAAATACTACTGTTCAATTGAAGAATTGTAGAGAACTTTCAAAGTTTTTAGTAATTAATAAAATTTCGTTAAATGTTGATGATGTTGAAAACGTTGTTATTGATAGTACTGAATTATCTGATATGCTTGCATCTGTAGCAACTATGGAAGATGCATATGATTTAGTAAATAACAGTACAATTAGTGCTATGTTGACAGCATATTGCATGATGACAGGAGCACAAGTTAAAGAAACAGAAGAAGCACAAACTAAGGAAGAAGTTATATCATATGATTATGATACAAGTATAACACCAGAAAATGAAAGATTATATTTAAATGATATAAGAGGAACACTATTAACTCAAGAAGAAGAATTGGAACTTGGAAGACTTATTTCTGAAGGCAATGAAGAAGCTAAAAATGAATTAGTAGAACATAATTTAAGGTTAGTTGTTTCAAATGCAAAACATTATGCAGGTAGAGGTGTAGCACTTCTCGATTTAATTCAAGAAGGAAATCTAGGTTTAATAAAAGCTGCTGAAAAATTTGATTATACAAAAGGATATAGATTTAGTACTTATGCTACATGGTGGATTCGTCAAGCAATCACAAGATATATTGCAGATCAATCAAGAACTATTAGAGTACCTGTTCATCTACATGAAACAGCGCTTAAAGTTAAAAGAACTATAGAAAATTATGAAAAAGAGCATGGAGAAACACCATCAGTTGAAATGATTGCAGATATACTAGGAATAACAGAAGAAAAAGTTAAATCAAGTCAAAGAATACTAGCAGGAAACACAGTATCATTATCACAAACAGTTAGAAATAGTGAAGAAGCAGATGAAAGCGAACTTGGTGACTTCATTGAAGATCCTGAAACTAAGGGAAAAGACTTTTCAGAAGGTTTATTCTATGAACAATTTAGAAATGCAGTATTTAATAGTGGAGTACTAAGCGAACGTGAAAGAATGGTTATAGCATACAGATTTGGTTATGTTGATGGTAAAACATATACACTAGAAGAAGTAGGAAAAAAACTAAATGTAACTCGTGAAAGAATCAGACAAATCGAAGCTAAAGCATTAAGAAAATTAAGAAGCAATAGACAAATAAAATCATTTAATCCTAATGATGATGCTCCTCATATGAAATTAACTTTTAATAAATAGTAATAGTAAAAGAGTAAAATGATTTTTACTCTTTTCTTTTGATATATAATTGTATTTTATTAGTTAATTTGTTAAAATATTTCTTATGGAAAGAGATAAAATTAAAAATTTTTGCATCATAGCTCATATAGATCATGGCAAGAGTACTCTAGCAGATAGAATACTTGATATTTGTCATGCAGTAACAGAAAGAGAAAAGAAAGACCAAATACTAGATTCTATGGATCTTGAAAGAGAAAGAGGAATAACTATTAAATTAAATGCAGTAGAGCTTAAATATAAAGGTTATACTCTTCATTTAATAGATACTCCAGGACACGTAGATTTTAGCTATGAAGTAAGTAGAAGTTTAGCTGCTTGCGAAGGAGCAATATTAGTAGTAGATGCTACTCAAGGAATAGAAGCTCAAACACTTGCAAATTTATATTTAGCACTTGAAGCAGATTTAAAGATAATACCTGTTATTAATAAAATTGATTTACCAAATGCAAATCCTGAAAAAGTAAAAGATGAACTTGTTAAAACAATAGGTTTTGATAGAGATGAAATAATTTGCTGTTCAGGTAAAACAGGTGAAGGAGTAGAAGAACTTCTAGATGCAGTAATAGAAAGAGTACCAAGTCCAAAAAGCGATAGCAATAAACTAAGAGCATTAATATTCGATAGCTACTTTGATCCATATAAAGGAGTAGTAATACTTATTAGAATAATGGATGGAACCGTTAAAGTTGGAGATAAAATAAGATTTATAAATTCAAATGCTACTTACGAAGTGCTAGAACTAGGAAAACATACACCACATGAAATTAAAAAGAATAGTTTAAGTGCAGGAGAAGTTGGATTCTTAAGCGCATCTATTAAAAGTATTACAGAAGTAGAAGTAGGAGATACCATTTGTTTAGATGGAGAAACTGTTGAAGCACTACCAGGCTACAAACCAATGAAACCTATGGTGTTTTCAGGAATTTATCCAATCGAATCATCAAAATATCCAGATTTAAAAGAAGCACTATTAAAATTAAAACTAAGTGATGCATCTCTTACATTTGAACCAGAAACTTCAATAGCATTAGGTTTTGGATTTAGATGTGGTTTCCTAGGGCTTCTTCATATGGAAATTATTCAAGAAAGAATTGAAAGAGAATTCGGAATAGACATAATCGCAACAAGTCCTTCAGTTATCTATGAAGTAATTTTAAATGATGGAAGTAGTGTATCAATAGATTCACCATCTAAGATGCCAGATCCATCAAAAATATCAAAAGTATTAGAACCATTCGTAAGAGCAAACATCTACGTACCAAGCGAATACGTTGGCCCAATAATGGAACTATGTCAAGATAAAAGAGGAATATATAAAAACATGTCTTACTTAGATGAAACGAGAGTAAACATAACGTATGAATTACCTCTATCAGAAATAGTATATGATTTCTTTGATAAATTAAAAAGTTACACTAAAGGTTACGCATCATTTGATTATGAATTTATTGGTAATAGAGAAAGCAAACTAGTTAAAATGGATATACTTCTAAACGGAGATATAATTGATGCTTTAAGTTTAATAGTTCACAAAGACTTTGCATATAAACGTGGAAAAATAATCTGCGAAAACCTAAAAAAAATTATACCAAGACAAATGTTCCAAGTACCAATACAAGCGTGTATCGGTTCAAAAGTAATAGCTCGTGAAGATATTTCAGCTATGAAAAAGAATGTACTTGCTAAATGTTATGGTGGAGATGTATCAAGAAAGAGAAAACTTTTAGAAAAACAAAAAGAAGGTAAAAAAAGAATGAAACAAGTAGGTAGTGTATCAATACCTCAAGAAGCATTCTTAACAATACTTAGTACAGACGAAAAAGAATAATTATTGAAAGAAAGTAAGAGTATCATTGTAAGAAACTGATCTATCTTCAGTTTTGATAGGCTTGCTTTCTTTTATTTCGTCAACATCATTCATAATTTTATTCTTACTAAAAACACTCTTTTCTCTTAATAAATAAGGTTTAACCTCCCTATAAACAGGGATACTCTTTTTAATAACACTAAGAGTTTTATTAGCTCCTCCCATAATACTGGATAGATTTATATTTTTAAAAATTGAAAAAAAGTTTTGATTCATATAATCACCTATTAATATTATATTAATTTAATTAAAAAAAGTTAAAAATGTGTTTTTATTTAAAAAATTATATGTTATAATCAATATATAATAGAGTAAGAAGGAAAGATTAGTATGGCTAAAAAAGATACAATTAAGAAAAATAAAAATACTAAAAAATCTAAAAAGTCATCTTTTAATATATTGGCATTACCTAAAAATATTATTAATGAGTTAGCTATTCTTATTAAAAGTATAGGTTTAGGAATATTTGACGTTGTTGATATGATAATATCATTTATTGTATCATTTTGCAGTTACCTTATATGGGGTATAAAAAACATAATTGAAGTCATTTGGAACTTTTGTTTTAAAAGTATTTGGGGAGAAATATATATTCTTGCTGTCTCAATGTATGAAGGTGCAAGATATACATTATCTATAGCATTTTATGACTTACCATTATTTCTATATAATAAATGTAGTAAATATGTATATGATACTTATAACTACATAAAGAGATACATAGATAAATTAAAAGAAAAACTTGAAAAAGAAAAAAAAGAAGAAACACAAACATTAAGTCAAAAATTAGAAAATTATATCAAGGAAAAATATGAAAATCTTTCATTTGTAAGAGCAGCACGTGAAAAAAGAGAAGCAAGTCTTATTATTTTAACGATAAATCCAAATGGAGACGATGCTGTTAGAACAGAAGCTAAAAAGACGTATAGATACTTAGCAAGAAATAAAGAAGGAAAATTAGTAAAAGGTTATTTCGCAGCCCTTTCAAGATTAGACGTTTATTCATATTTAATAGATGAAGGAATGACTGTCTATGAAATAGTGACAAACTGGGCAATTAACTTCTTTCATACAGAATCATCAAGTATTAAAAAGAAAATGAAAAATAAAGACTTGGTATTCTGGTTAGCACAATTATCAACTTATATAAAAGCAGGTATTCCATTAACAGATGCTGTTAAAGTTTTAGCAGAACAAGATAAAAGAAAAAAATATAAATCAGTATATGATGCAGTAATATATGAGTTAACAATGGGAGAAACATTCTCAGAAGCATTAAATAAACAAGGAAATGTATTCCCTGCGTTATTAATAAACATGATTAAAAGCGCAGAAATGATTGGTAATATAGAAGGAACGCTAGATGAAATGAGCGCTTATTACCAAGAAGTTGAAGATACTAAACGTGCTGTTATTAGTGCTCTTGCTTATCCATGTATAGTATTAATATTCGCAATAGCTATAGTTGTATTCATGCTAGTTTATATAGTTCCACAATTCGTAGATGTTTATGAATCAATGAATGCAGAATTAAATCCAGTAACAGTAGTTACATTAAATATTTCAGCATTCTTACAAAACGAATACATGAAAATAATTGAATCAGTCCTAGCAGTAATTGTAATATATACTTACTTGTATAAGAAAGTAAAAGCATTTAGAGCTATGATGCAAACAATATTTATGAAATTACCAATTGTAGGTAATCTAATTATATATAAAGAAATTTCACTATTTGCAAGAACATTTGCAACATTAAATAAAAACAATGTACTTCTTACTGATAGTATAGATATCTTAGGAAAAATAACATCAAATGAAGTTTATAAAGGAATAATGTATAGAACAATCAATAACCTATTAAAAGGTGAAAAAATGAGTGAAACATTCAAAGACAATTGGGCTGTTCCTCAGGTAGCATACTATATGATATTAACTGGAGAATCAACTGGAGAACTTGCTACAATGCTTGATAAAGTTGGAGATTATTATCAAAAGCTACAAAAGAACTCAGTAAATATGATTAAAACATTTATTGAACCAATCATGATAATTTTCTTAGCAGTAATTGTAGGATTTATATTAATAGCAATAGTTGTTCCAATGTTCGGAATGTACTCAACAATAAGTTAGAAGAGGGTTAGGTAAAATGAAAATAGAAATAATGATATTTTTAACAGCACTAGGCGCTGTAATGGGTAGCTTTTTAGGATGTATGGGATATAGAATTCCAAACAAAATAAAAGCTACTTTCCCTAGTAGCTTTTGTAACGAATGTGGTAAACCATTAAAATGGTATATGAACATTCCAATACTATCATACATATTCTTAAAAGGAAGATGTGCTTATTGTAAAAAACCAATAAACTTTATTTATCCTTTTGTAGAAATAGTATGTGCATTACTATTCTTATGTAATTATATAATGTATGATTTTACATTTGATTTCTGGATAGCAACAATAATAACATGTGCATTAATGGTAACAATAATAAGTGATTTTCTTTATTACTACATTTCTGATAGAGTACTTATAATATCAGGAATATCAATAATAATTACGTTATGCTGTTATTTAGAAATGAGTGAAGTATTTAAACATATTATTGCATCAGCATTACTATTTGCAATTATGTATGGATTAAAACTTTTAGGAAATTATATGTTTAAAAAAGAATCTCTTGGAGATGGAGATATAAAATTAATGGCGATTATAGCATTAGCTATAGGAACTATAAATAGCTTCGTTGCATTATTTATAGGATCAGTTGTGGGTTTAATATTCTCATTAATAATAAGTAGAAAAAATAAAGACGGAATTATTCCATTTGGACCATTTCTACTAATAGGAGCTCTTATAACATTGTATTTTTCAAATATAATCACTCCACTTATAACAAAATATTTAATATTTTAAAATAAAAGATATTCAATAATGAATATCTTTTTTTAATTTTTATTAATTATGAACTAATACTTTGGTACCAGAACTTACATTCTCGTATATTGTTTTAGCAGCATCATGAGGCATATTAACGCATCCATGACTTCCACCATTGAAATGAATATCTCCTCCAAATTCACTTCTCCATGCGGCATCATGAAGACCAATGCCACCATCAAAAGGCATCCAATAGTATACATGACTATTATAACCTGGACCTTTTAAGTAAGTATCATATGTTTTATATTTAATAGGAAAATATCCAATACGAGTAGGAGTACTATCTTTACCTGTAACACATAGTGTAGTCAAAATTATATCACTATCTTTATATAATTCAACAGTTTGATCACTAATATCAACTTCAACAAACATATCAGGTAAAACCTCTAATTTTGTAGATTCTATATATCCATATTTCATATCTTCAGTTTGTACGAAATCATAAGTGCCATCAGTACTTAGTCTTAAAACTTTTTGATATTTTTCAATCTTTTCAATTTCAGTTTTATCATGTTCATTATTATCATATAATGATGAATCTTCCTTTAAATAAGCAAAATCATTTAAAGTTTGGTAATTTTCATTAACAGGATTAGGTTCTTCTTCTATAGAAGGATCGGTTATTTCAGTATCAGGAGTCTTAACTTCTTCTGTAGTATCAGGTTTAGTTACTTCTTCGCTAACTGCAGGTTCATTATCAGGTTCAGGAGTTTCATCTTCGTTTTGAATGATTGCAGGATTGTTAGAATTATCTACATTCTTATTATGACAAGCACTAAGTCCATAACCAAGACCAACTATAGTAGCAAGTGCTAGAGAGCCAGCTAGAAACTTGGAAAATAATTTGTGTTTAGGTTTAGTATGTGAAACAACTTCTATTTCTTCTTGCTCTTCACTAGCTTCAGCATTTAAATGATATTTAAAAAGCAAACTAATTTGTAAAGCTATAAAAGAATCATGTGCTTCCTTTAATTTTCTGTCATCAGCACTTTTATCTTTTAGTGTTTTTTTTCCGGCTTCAGTAGCATAAATATTATATTTATTAGTATAATCAGCTAATTCCTTCTTAAGTTCCCCGTATGTATTATATAAAACTTGTGCTTCATTTGCGACTTTATTAAGTTCAGCAACACTAGCACCTTCTTTTTGCATTCTATTATATTTTTCACGTAAGTCATTAATCATCGTAACATATTTATTAATTTCACTTTTCATTCTTGAAACTAATTCTTTGTCCATATAACTTATCCCCCTCTTAAAATTGTATAAATTATATCATTTTTCACAAAATAAGTCAAATTTGACTGCCTACTTAATTGACTAAAAAAACCAAATATTATATAATTTTAAATAGAGAATAGGTGAGTAATATGTATATTGATAAGATAATTAAAAAAGAAGTTATTACATTATTAATTTCAGTAGGATTATTATTAATTATATTTATTGGCGTTTCTTTCGCATCGTTTTTTTCAATAAAAGAAGGTCAAAGCAATGTTATTAAAACAGGAGACCTAGCAATATCTTTTTGTAGCGATGCTAATTGTGATACAACTTATACAAATATAGGACAAGTAATAGGTACTACAAAAGTAGATGGTACTTCAGTTCCTTCATCAATTTATCCTTATCCAAATGACGGAACATATTCAAATTCAACACCTTATATATTTAAAGTAGAAAATACTGGAAACTTAGAATCAAAAGTAACAATTAAATTAAAAGAAGATACAGACTTTTTACCAACTGGAGATTATACAGAATATACAAGACTTACAAGCCTTTATTCAAGCCATTTAAAAGTAGCAATTAGAAGAAGAGTACTTGCACCAGGATCAGAATATCAAATAGGTGATGTTAATAAAGATGGTATTGTTAATCAAGAAGATGCGAATCAAATCTTAAAAATTTCTGCAGGCAGTGTTGAGATCACAGAAGAAGATAAAATTATTGTTGATGTAAATGGAGATACTAAAATAAATGCAACTGACTCAATGATATTAATGCAATCAATTAACGGATTGAAATCAAATGATAAATTACCTAAAACAACAGTTAGTTCATTTAGTGGATTAACTGATGGAATAATACTTGGTAATGATCCTTTAGCACCAGGCGAAAGCGCAATATATTTTTTATGGTTATATTTAGATGAAACAACACCTAATCAAGCACAAAAAACTTACTTTGTAGGTAATTTAGATATTAAAGCAGAATATATTCCAAAAATATGTGCAGTAGTGAGTGGAACTGGAAAAACAATTGGAGATATGATAAAGTGTGGAACAGAAAACTTCTATGTAATGTCTAACGATGGAACAAATATTAAAATGCTTGCTAAAAACGAATTAATGGTTGGACCAGCAGCAAATGAAAATGAAGAAGGATACGGGTTACAAGTTGTAGGTGATTATAATGATACTGTTTTATATCCTGTGGCATTTGATTCAAGTTCTACAGAATTCGGCAGTAATTCAAAAGATTACGAAAATAGTGAAATTAAAACATATGTTGATGCCTACAATGAGCTGTTAATATCCAAGATAGGATTATCAAGTTTAACAACGTCAACTTTAATATCACGTGATGAAATCATTAAATTAGATTGTAAAGATGTAAACAACACGGGATCAGTATATAATTGCAACAATTCGAAATATAATTGGTTAATAACAAAAACATATTGGACAAAAACAACAGCAGAATCAGAAACTTCAATTGCATATGCAATAAGAGGAGGATGCTTAAGATCAGCTGATGCAGATTTTAATTATTTTAAAAATATAGATTCCATTTTTGCAGTAAGACCATTAGTAACAATATCAGTAGATGATTTATAAAAAACTTTACAAACTAAAATACTAGTGTTATAATTAGTTCATTCAAAACAAATGAGGAAGACGTTATATAACGGATTTTATAGAGAACTAGTGGTTGGTGGAAACTAGGAAATGAAATTATATATAGATCACTTCTGATGTTACCTATGGATAAGATAGGTACGCAAGTATTGCGTTAAAATAATTAAGTTAATAAGAGGGATGGTACCGTCTATTTATAGACTCCTTGGTAACCATTCTTTTTTTATAGGAGGGAAAAAGTATGAAAGATTTTGAAAGTTTAAGAAACAAATCAGTAGAAGAGAATGAAGCAGAACTTATTAATTTTTGGAAGAAAGATGATATCTTAAACAAATCAATAGAAAACAGAAGTAAAAATTCAAATTATGTTTTCTATGATGGACCAGCTACAGCTAATGGTAATCCAGGACTTCATCACATGATAGCTAAGTTCCTTAAAGATACGTTCTGTAAGTATCAAACTATGAAGGGTAACAAAGTAATTAGAAAAATAGGTTGGGATACTCATGGTTTACCAGTGGAAGTCCAAGTAGAAAAAGAACTACACTTCGATGGTAAAAAAGATATAGAAAAATATGGTATTGAAAAATTTAATCAAAAATGTAAAGAATCAGTATGGACTAACGTAGATGCATTTAATAGATTAACTGATGAAATGGGACAACTAATTGATTTAGAGCATCCATATATAACATATGATAATAATTACATTGAAACTGAATGGTATATCTTAAAGAAATTCTTTGATGAAGGTTTATTCTATGAAGGAGTTAAAATTGTACCTTGGTGTCCTAGATGTGGAACAGGGCTTGCATCTCATGAAGTGGCTCAAGGTTATGAAAATGTTACTGCTAATACTGTGATAGTTCCATTTAAGAAAAAAGATAGTGATGAATACTTCTTAGTATGGACAACAACTCCATGGACATTAATGGCTAACTTAGCACTTTGTGTTAATCCTAAAGAAGACTATGTAACTGTATCAAGTAAAGGATATAAATTTATTCTTGCTGAAAAATTAGTCCCATCAGTTTTAGGAGAAGAATATGAAATCCTAGAAAAATATAAAGGTAAAGATTTAGAATATACTGAATATGAACAATTAATGCCATTTTTAGATGTTAAAGGTAAAGCATTCTTCGTACTTTGTGATGAATACGTTACTACTGAAGATGGTACTGGTGTAGTACATATTGCTCCTGCTTTTGGACAAGATGATGCTAACGTATGTAAAAAATATCAAATCCCAGTAGTAAATCCAGTAGGTGAAGATGGAAAATACACAGAAGGTCCATGGAAAGGACAAAATGTATTTGAAGTAGACGAAGAAGTAATCAAATGGCTAAAAGAAAATGATAAACTATTTAAAAAGATCAAAATGGATCACGATTATCCACATTGCTGGAGATGTCATCACCCATTACTATACTATTCAAGACCAAGTTATTATTTAGAAATAACTAAAATCAAAGATAAAATAATTAAAGCAAATAAAACAGTTAATTGGTTCCCATCATTCGTTGGTGAAAAGAGATTTGGAAACTGGTTAGAAAATTTAAATGATTGGGCTATTTCAAGAAATAGATATTGGGGAACACCACTTCCATTATGGAGATGCGAATGCGGTCATATGGAAATGATCGGAAGTAGAGAAGAACTAGCAGAAAAAGCAACTACTAAAGTTGATCCAAAAACAATAGACTTACATAGACCATACGTAGATGACATTCATATTAAATGTCCTGATTGTGGAAAAGAAATGAACAGATGTGAAGAAGTAATAGATTGTTGGTTTGATAGTGGTTCAATGCCATTTGCTCAATACCATTATCCATTTGAAAATAAAACTTTATGGAAGAGTCAATTCCCAGCAGACTTCATTTCAGAAGGAATTGACCAAACAAGAGGTTGGTTCTATTCACTAATCGTAATAAGTGTATTCTTAACAGGAAAGAGCCCATATAAAAATGTATTAGTTAATGAATTATTACTAGATAAAAATGGACAAAAGATGCACAAATCAAAAGGAAATTCAATCGAACCATTCTCATTAATTCATAAATATGGAGCTGATCCAATTAGATGGTATATAGCTTATGCTTCACCTGTATGGACTCCACTTAAATTTGATGAAGATGGTGTTAAAGAAGCAAATTCTAAATTATTTAGTACACTTAAAAATACTTATACATTCTTCGCAATGTATGCTAATGCAGATAAATTATCAACTGAAGACTTCGACATAAGTAATGATAAATTAGAGCAAATCGATTATTGGTTACTATCTAAATATAATAACTTAGTTAAAAATGTAACTAATTATATGGATAAATATGATCTAAATAAAACAGTTCACCTAATTCAAGATTTCGTATGTGATGACTTAAGTAACTGGTATATTAGACGTAATAGACGTAGATTCTGGGAAAGTGAACTAACTGATTCTAAGAAAGCAGTATATAAAACTACATATGATGTTTTAGTTGGTGTATGTAAGTTAATCGCTCCAATTAGTCCATTCCTAAGTGAAGAAATCTATCAAAAATTAACTGGAGAAGAAAGTGTTCATTTAGCAGATTATCCAGTATGTGATGAAAAACTAATAGATGAAAAACTAGAAGAAAAGATGGATTTAGTAATAGAATTAATTAGTTATACTAGAAATATTCGTGAAGAAGCTAAGATTAAAGTTCGTCAACCAATCAAAGAAGTAATATTCGAAGAGAAATATAAAGAATTAGTTGGTGAATTTGAAAGTCTATTTAAAGAAGAACTAAATGTTAAAGAAGTAAATTGGACTAATGACTTATCAAAATATTTAACTATTAGTTATAAACCAAACTTCAAAGAAGTAGGTAAAGTATTTGGAAGTAATATTAAGGCATTTGGTGAATATTTAAATAATATTAGTGAAGAAGATTCTAAGAAGCTAGAAAGTGGTAAATTAACTATTAAATTAAATGATACTGAATATAATGTTGACTCAAGTTATGTATTAAAAACAGTTAATGCAGTTGATGGATACAAAGCAGTAATGCTAAATTATAAAACAGTTGTAATAAATACAATACTAGACCAAGATTTAATTAATGAAGGTTTAGCTCGTGAAATAGTATCTAAAGTACAAAACTTAAGAAAAACAAGTGGATTTGATATTTCAGACAGAATAGATATGAAATATAATGCTCCAAAGGAAATAAAAGATGCTATTAATGAATTCAAAGACTATATTATGGATGAAGTATTAGCTCTTACACTTACAGAAGATGAAAGTGCTTCTGAAGAGTTAAAAATCAATGATTATAGTATGAAAGTATCAATTAAACAAGTTAAATAATAAAAGCACTAGAAATAGTGCTTTTAATGTACCTAAATTGACTTATAACACGTTTTTTGGTATAATAAAGCCCAATCAAATGAATTAATTTGACTATATATCATTGATTAATAATGATTATTATTAGGAGATATATGAAAGAAAATATTTTAAATATTTAATCTTTAAGAAGGAGAAATTGATTACCAAAATTATATAATTTTTTAAATTAAAAAACTGTATTAAAAAGGAAAGGTAAGAAATGAATTTGAAAGTTATAGTTGTTAAAACTATAGAAGATTTAGAAAAGATAAGAAAAGTAAAAAGTGGTAAGGTTATTATAATATTAAAAGGAAATTTAGATTTAAAAGATATTGAAAGTTTTAGAAGTATAAATATTCCAAATACTAGTGTAATTATTTATGGTGGAGGACATACAATCTACAATATGACTATTGATTCTAATTTAGATTCAGTAGGTATGTTTAGTGAAGTAAATAACTTATATGTAAGAAATCTATTATTTGATAATGCAAAGGTTAAAGGAAATAACGAAGTAGGTATTTTAGCTGGACATGTAGATGGAAAACTTGATGTTAAAGATTCTTTATTTAATGGGGAAGTAAAAGGAAACTTTTTCGTAGGTGGTATAGCTGGTTTAACAGAAGAATCAGAATTCAAATCAACAGATGTATTTGCTGATATTAATGCAGAAGAATTCGTGGGTGGTTTAGTTGGACTAACAAGACATTATAAAAGCAAGAATATTGGAAACTTTGAATCAATAAAATCTCTTGGAGAATTCTCAGATAGAGAATATGGTGTAGCAACTGGAAGGATATTAAAAAAATAATGGCTATCAAAGTCATTATTTTTTATTGAATAAAATTTTCAAATGTAATATACTTAATATAGTAGGTGAAGATATGAAAAAGAAATTGACTTTTATAATTGTGTTACTCTTATTTTGCATTATGAATGTAAATGCAGCCGACATAAAGGCTTTTTATTGTGAGTATAGTGCAGCAGATTTATATGATCAAAATGTAACAGTAAAATTTAAAGTTGAAGTAACTGATTACAACAATGGTAATGGTAGTTCAAAAGTCACAGGATATATATATAATCCAAAAGAATCTAAATGGAAAAGTAATGGCACAATAATAGAAAACAGGCAATGGGTTATATTTGATGGAGGAGACGGCAAAACAGCATTTTTATCAGACTATAAAAAAAGTGGAACATGTCCAAAATTAACTTTAAATAAAATGGCATATCAAGATGGTGTAATTATAACTAATTATCAGCATGACCCAACAAATCCAAATGCAAACAAACAAATATCTGCAAATGATTATAAAATAAAAGAAACAGAGAATGGAGAATGGAAAAGTCCTAGCACAACGCCAACAAATCCAACAAATCCAACAACACCAAAAGATGAAAGAACTTGTTCATATGAGTTTAATGTTGAAAATAGAAACGTAAATAATGTTAAATTAGAGTTTATTACAAGAACAAATCCACAGAATAACCAACCTGTATATGTTGTAAATAATAAGACTGGTGGTTCAGAACAAATAGTTGATTTAGATGGAAATGATGTAATAATAAGAAACGCTAACTCAAATATTAGATTAACTGGAGATTTTTTAAAGAAAATTTTTCAAAAAGGGGCTTGTCCCGCTAAAGATACAGTATGTTCTTACTGGAGTAATGTAACAGATCAAACAGAATTCACTTTATCAACAGATATGACAGAATGTAAAGAAAACAGTGACACAGGTAACGTCAGTGATGGAGGCGGAAATTTATCAGGTGAAGATGGAGAGTTTGACGGAAATTTACCATCACAAGGATTCGGAAAAAACGGCGATTTATGTTCAGATATACTTAATGAGAACCTTAGTAAATTAGTCAAACTTTGTATAACAATATTAAGAATAGCCGGGGCAGTAATAGCAGTAGTAAATGGAATGATAGCATTAATTCCAGCAGTTGTAAGTAAGAACCCTGATGCATTAAAGAAAGCTGGACATAAATGTATGCTAATAGGAGTTATATTACTAGCAATAGGTGTATTCCCAACATTATTAAGAGTTATCGCAAAAATATTTGGATATGATGTAAGTTGTATTTTCTAAATGTTATTATTACGAATAAATTCACGGAGCATTTTTATAAGTGCTCTTTTTTCTATTCTTGAAACATAACTTCTTGAAATGTGTAATTTTTTAGCAATTTCTTTTTGTGTTTTTTGAGCAGTATTTAAAAGCCCATATCGCATTTTAATAATTTCTAGTTCACGAGTACTAAGTACATTTAAATATTTAGATAAGCTTCTAATATTGTCTTTATATTCAGTTATTTTATCTAAACTTTCAGTATGTTCTTCAAGTACATCTATAAGTGTTATATCCCCTCCATCTTTATCATGAGCAATTACATCATTAAGACTAATATTATTATTATATTTTTTATTACTACGAAAGAACATAAGTATTTCGTTTTCAGCGCACTTAGCAGCATACGTAGTTAATTTAACGCCTTTATTAGGACTATAAGAATCAATTCCTTTAATAAGCCCAATAGTTCCAATACTAATTAGATCATCAGCACTAATTCCCTTAGTTTCGTACTTCTTAACTATATGAGCGACTAGTCTTAAATTATGAGTAATTAATTTACTACGAGCATCTTTATCTCCTTCTAAATGTTTCTTTATATAATATTCTTCTTCTTCACTAGAAAGAGGATCTTCAAAAACATTAAGACTATAACTAGTAGTAAATATCATAATATTTTTAATAAAATTTTTAATTTTTTCAAACATCTAAATCACCTAATTAATGATATGTAAAGCGAACAAATATTATGAAATAGTATTTATGCTAGGTAAATAAGGGCTAAATGTTTTTTTACTTAAAAATTTTATTTTTTAAGAATGTAAATCACTTCATTTTTTTCTATTTTTTATTCAAAAAACATTTACAAAAAAATAGAATGATGCTATTCTTAAGATGGTTATAAAAAATATAACGGTGAAGGTGAGGTAATTAATGGAAAAGGATTTTTTAGACGACCTTGTTGTTGTCAAAAGAAGTGGTCAGAGGGTTAGTTTTAATGATGCTAAAATAGCTTTAGCTGTTAAGAAAGGTTTTGATAGCGTATATGAAGAATACGATGAAAAGAACGTTTATAAGGTTAAAGAAAAAGTTTTAGATCAAATCAGAAAAGAATATAAAGATAGAAAAACTATCGGAGTAGAAGATGTTTCTGATGTTATAGAAGAAGTTTTAAAGAAACTTAAATATGAAGAAGTTTATGAATCATTCAAAAACTATAGAGAAAGAAGAGATGCATCAAGAGAAGCATTCGTAGTTAAACAACAACATAAATTTGTAAAAGCTATTGAATCTTTAGGATTAAAATCAGCTACTGAAGAAAATGCTAAACGTGAAAATGCGAATGTTGATGGTGATGGACCAATGGGAACTATGCTTCACTTTGGATCAACTGTTTCAAGAGAATTTGCTAAAGCATATTTAATGGATGCTAAATATAGTAGAGCTCATGATGAAGGAGCAATTCATATTCACGATTTAGATTTCTGGGCTATGGGTACAACTACTTGTATGCAAATTGATTTAAATAAGTTATTTAAAAATGGATTCTCAACAGGACATGGATATTTAAGAACACCAAATAGTATTGGAAGCTATTCAGCACTTGCTGCTATTGCAATTCAAGCTAATCAAAACGAACAACATGGTGGACAAAGTATTCCAGCATTTGATTATTATATGGCTCCAGGAGTTTTAAAAACATTCAAAAAAGAATTTAAACAAGCTATATATAATTATTTAGAATTTGAAGGATTCAAAGAATTAATTAATTTCAATAAAGTAACAGATATTATAGATAAATTAGATACTATAGAAATAGATTTAGCATTATTTGATGAATTTACTAAAAGTACTAGATTAAAAGAAATATTTGAAGGTGCTTACGAAAATGCCATGAAGAGAACTGATAGAGCAACATATCAAGCTATGGAAGCATTTATTCATAATTTAAATACAATGCATAGTAGAGCTGGAGCTCAAGTTCCATTTAGTTCAATTAATTTTGGTACTGATACAAGTCCAGAAGGAAGAATGGTTATTAAAAACTATTTACTTGCTACTGAAGCAGGTTTAGGACATGGAGAAACACCAATATTCCCAATTTCAATCTTCAAAGTTAAAGAAGGAGTTAACTACTTCAAAGAAGATAAGAACTATGACTTATTTAGATTATCTTGTAGAGTATCTGCTAAAAGATTATTCCCAAATTTCTCATTTATAGATGCACCATACAATAAAAAGTATTATGTAGAAGGCGACTATAATACAGAAGTTGGATATATGGGATGTAGAACAAGAGTTTTAGCAAATGTTTGTGGTCCATCAGTAACACCAGGACGTGGAAACTTAAGTTTTACATCAATTAACTTACCAAGATTAGGTATTAAACATGGTATTGCTTTAGGTGAAAGAGATAAAGCTGACATGAAAGGATTCTATAAAGAATTAGATGAAACAATGGATTTAGTAAAAGGACAATTGCTTCAAAGATTTGAATGTCAATGTTCTAAATCAAGAGCAAACTTTAAATTCTTATTAGGATCAGGTGTATGGCTAAATAGTGAAAAAATGGATAGTACTACTAAACTTAGAACAGTACTTAAACATGGAACACTTTCAATAGGATTCATAGGACTTGCTGAAACATTAAAAGCATTAATCGGTGAACATCATGGAGAAAGTGAAAAAGCACAAAAATTAGGTCTTGAAATAATTGGACATATGAGAAAGAAATGTGATGAATATACTGAAGAATACAATCTAAACTTTACTTGCTTAGCTACACCAGCAGAAGGACTTTCAGGAAGATTCGTTGCTATAGATAGATCAATATATGGAAAAATTAAAGGAGTTACTGATAGAGATTACTATACTAACTCATTCCATGTACCAGTTTATTATAAAACATCAGTTCAACATAAATTAGAAGTTGAAGGAAAATATCACGCATTTACAAATGCAGGACATATTTCTTATATAGAACTTGATGGAGATACAGTAAACAATGTAGATGCATTCGAAACAGTTGTTAGAATAATGCATGATACAGGAGTAGGCTATGGAGCTATTAACCACCCAGTTGATAGAGATCCAGTATGTGGATACGTTGGAGTTATAAAAGATGTTTGCCCAAGATGTGGAAGACATGAAAACGAAGGCGTTGAAATGGAAAAAATTTCTTGCTTAGATTGCTATGATAGCTGTGGAAGCTTAACAAAATAATTTTTAAGGAAAGGAATAAAATATTATGGATAAAGAAGTTAAAAAAAGTAAAAAAACTGTAGGAGAAGGAGTAGGATTCGAAAGAATTAGAAGAATCACTGGATACCTAGTAGGAACATTAGATAGATTTAACAATGCTAAAAAAGCAGAAGTTAACGATAGAGTAACTCATGCAACAAAATAGTGATTATATACGTTTAGCAGCAGACCTCACTACTGATTCAATAGTAGATGGTCCAGGTCTTAGAGCAGTAGTGTGGACTCAGGGGTGTTCACATAACTGCAAAGGATGTCAAAATCCAGGGACACATGATTTTAATGGTGGTGGACTTGTTCCAATAGATATGGTATGTGAAGCAATAAGCGAACTAAAATATCATACAGGAATAACTTTTAGTGGAGGAGATCCAATGTTTCAACCAGAACAATGTGCTAAAATAGCGGCCTATGCTAAATCATTAGGACTTAATATCTGGGTATATACTGGATTTACATTTGAAGAATTAATCGAAATGTCAAAGAAAAATCCAGCATACGATAAATTCATTCATTATATAGATGTGCTAGTAGATGGTAAATTCATACTTGAACAAAAAAATTTAAATCTATTGTTTAGAGGATCTTCTAATCAAAGATTAATAGATATACCAAAAACACTATCTTCAGGAAAAGTAACTCTATTAAATGAATACGAATACAAAGAAGAAAAAATGTTTGAGAAAGAACCAATGTTTGTATAATTGGTTCTTTTTTTTCGCATAACAGTTGCATATACCTTAAAATAAATTTAGAGTATATTTAGAAAAATAACAGATATAACAGTAAAAGAATATTCAAGTAATAAAAAATACTGCAATCTTATAAATGATACTGAATAACAAAGCCTAACATAAGTTAGGTTTTTTAACCGTAAAAGCAATTGCTAAAACATAGATAATATGCTATAATCTAGAGGAAATGAGGGGATACTATGTTTATTGATGAAGTTAATTTAAAATTAATAGCAGGAAAAGGTGGAGATGGATGCACTTCTTTTTTACGTGAAAAATATGTACCACTTGGAGGACCAGATGGTGGAAATGGTGGTAAAGGTGGAAGCATAATTTTTAAAGCAGATAAAGGTCTTCGTACTCTAATAGATTTAAGATATAAAAAAGTTATTAAAGGTGAAAGCGGAGAAATGGGTCGTGGACGCAATCAAACAGGAAGTTCAGCTGATGACTTAGTTATAGTAGTACCAATCGGAACAACAATCAAAGACACAGATACAAACCTTATAATTTGCGATTTAGTAAGTGATAATCAAGAATGTGTAGTAGCTAAAGGTGGCCGTGGTGGTAAAGGAAATGCAGCATTCATGACTAATAAAAATAAAGCACCATATACTAGTGAACTTGGTGAACCAGGAGAAGAAAGAAATATATGTTGTGAACTTAAACTATTAGCTGATGTTGGTTTAGTAGGATTTCCATCAGTAGGTAAAAGTTCACTTATTAGTGTTATTAGCGCAGCTAAACCAAAAATAGCAGACTATCACTTCACAACATTAGTACCAAACTTAGGAGTAGTAAAAGCAGGAGACTATAGTTACGTAGTAGCAGACCTACCAGGAATGATTGAAGGATCTAGTGAAGGAGTAGGTCTAGGAGACAAATTCTTACGTCATGCTAGCCGTTGTAGAGTTGTATGTCATGTACTTGATATGGGAGAAGTAGACGGAAGAGATGTAATAGAAGACTACAAAATCATAAGAAACGAAATAAAAAAATACGATGAAAACTTATATAATAAAAAAGAACTTATAGTAGCAAACAAAATGGATTTACCAAATGCTAAAGAAAATTTAGAAAAATTTAAAAAAGAATTTAAAGATGCAGAAATATTAGAAGTAAGCGCTGCTACTAGTGAAGGAACAAAAGAATTAATATTTAAATTAAAAGAATTATTAGAAAGTCTTCCAGAAGAAGAAATCTATGAAAAAAATGAATTTGAAGATTATGTTTTATATGAATTTAAACATGAAAAACCATATAAAATCGAAAGAGTTGGAGAAAGCAAATGGAGAGTAACTGGTCCAGAGTTAGAAAAACTATTAAAAATGACTAGATTTAATTCAGATGAATCAGCTTTAAGATTCGCATCTAAACTAAAAGCTTTAGGAGTAGATGAAGAATTAAAAACACTTGGAGCTAAAGAAGGAGATACAGTTCAAATACTTAATCAAGAATTTGAATACGAAGAAAGATTATACTAATTATAATTCAGGGGGAGAGTTATGTGGTGGCTATTAAGCTATAAAACAATTTTGGAGTATCTAGATAAAAGCAAAGATTCAGATTTAAAAAAAGATAAACTTATATCTAGAAAACAAGAAAGAATAAAAAATGAGATAAGTAAACTACAAATAAAAGAGTTGGTTTACTATCTTTTTAATTCACAAATAAATGAAAATGTTAAAAAACTTATTATAGGAAGAATAGAAGAAATATTTTCAAGAACATGGGAAAAAGAAGATATCGATAGTATTACAGAGCTAATCACATCAAAGAATGTAGATTCTAAAACATTAGAAAAACTATATAAAACTTATGGTAAAAATAGTGTTACAACTCTATTAAGCGAAAAATTATATCCAGATAGTTTATGTGAAATAGTCAAGAATAAATCAATATCTACTAAATCAAAGCAAATGTTAATCATATTAAAATTTAACAGTAATGATATAGTAAAAATACTCGAAGATCCTGATGATAAAGAATTGTTATATTTCATAATAAAAGAACCAAAATATAGATATCAAGATATAAAAGAAGTATTGAATTCAACAAAAATCGCAGAAAGTATAAAAGAAGAAGTAATAAAATATCAAATAAATATTTCAAACATTCAAGATTTACTAGCAACATATCTTAATAAAGAATCAAAAGAAAAAGTATTTGAGATGAAATCATCTGTAATAAATGAAATAATTAATAGTTTAAATGAAAAAACAATAATAAAATTTTATGATACCATATTTAGATCAGATGATTTAGCTGAAATGGTATTTTCAAGAAGAAAAGACACAATAGTTAATGTAATTAATAAAACTCCTAAAAGTGAATTATGGGATTTATTAAGTAGAGCAAGATATTCTCCAATATCAGAATTAATTATAAAATTAAGGAAAACAGATTTTAATGAGTCTTTAAAGGAGATAAGAGCAACTTCTTTATTAAATATATTATCTAATAAAGATATTCCATCATTAAGTAAATCAATAATACTGCAATATAGAAAAAAAGATGTAGAGTCACAAATAGCAGATATCTCAACCTTTGGAATTTTAACATATATGGAAAACACTAGTTTTCCTAATGAAGTTAAAGAATTAATATTAAGTTTAAACCCAAATACAGTTAAAAAAAGTATAAAAGAAATAGATGAAGACTACTTAAAGTATTATATAACATCAAAATATTATTCTAAATTTGAAGACTTGATAATTGAACTAAGAGTAAATGAAAAAAATATTTTTGAGTTATTAAAATTTAATAATAGATATCCTGAAAAGGCTGAAAAAATAATAAAATTAAAAAATGAAATAATTAGAAAAAAACTATCAAAACTTAGTTATATAGATTTAATAACTATTAATAATATCGATTTAATAGAAACTACTAAAAATGAAATAATAAAAGCAAATAAAGATATCATAGAAAAATTAATTCAAGAAGAAGACCCATCATACTCAGATGTAGCATATTTATTAAAAAAGGAATATATCCCAGAAGAACTAAAAAAATTATTATTAAGACACATAAACATAGATGAAGAAAACTTATCAGGAATAATAGAACTAATCAATAGTAGTAATAATATTTTTGTTATAAATAGATATGAAGAATTAAAAAGTTTTATGTCACTTCTAGGCATCAATATTAAATCATTTATTCAATATGGAAGTGGAAGCACAACATATAAAACATGGTTAACTGATGTATTAAATATTATTGATAATGGTAAAACAGAAGATTTCTTAAAAGTAAGTAGTTATTTCTTTAAGAATTTTTATGACGAAGATAGCAAAAAAGAAAATAATGTTTATGTAATAAGTAATTTGCTAGAATTATTAAAAATATATACTATATATCCAGAATTATGTGCTTCTCTAATTGCTGAAAGACCAACACTATCTAAAGAAGATAAACAAGATCTAAGATTTTTATTTAATATAAAGTCAACTAAAGATATAAAAAATATAAATGAACTTAAAGGTCTTAGAAGAAGCACATATAATGAATATTCTGCCTTAGTTAAATCAGGAAAAATAAAAGCGTTTAATATATATCAAATTAAAAAAATATTTAATGATATACTATTTAGTAATGCCATTGAAGAAATTAAAAAAATTGATGGAAGTTTTGGTGTAGAAGCATTAAGAAATTATAATAAAAATAATGAATTTTTATGTAGATATATAGATGAATTAATGAAGTATGTATCCATTATAGAATTAGTAGAATATTCAAATGACACTAAAGGTCTAATAGAAGTTTTAGAGTATATTTTTAGTGGCAGCTACAAAGAATTCTTATGTATACAAGGTGAATTTAGTGACCTGGGAAAGAAAATACAAAGACTATATGAATTAGATTCCCAAATGAACTTAACAAAGCTAGAAAAGGCTAGAAAACTTCCTAATGTAGTGTCAGAAGAATTAAGTAAAAAATATGGTGGAGAAGTATTAGATTTTAGTGATAAAAACTATATATTATATGCTCATGTATTAAGTAATAAAGAAAAATTAGAAGATGTTATAAATGGAAGATCAAATGGCAAAAGTAATTTTATATCAGTAAGTCCTATAAGTTACGCAGGGCAAAAATATTATTATGATTACTCGAATATGATACTTTTATATGACGAAATAAGAACAGGAAGCTTTATATGTAGTTCAAGAGAAAACATTGGAAGTAATAGATTAATAAAGAATAATTCTAGTGAGGTTTCAGTTCAAAATGTAAGACAAAAAGGAATACTTGAAACAAGTTCAGCAACAAAACAAAATGCAGAAGCATTGCTTTATAGAGAAGGTTTAATTCCAAAAGGCATAGCACTTCCAGGTGGTAGGGAACCTAATACAGAAGAAATGGAATGTCATAAAAAATATAATTTACCTTTTGTTATAACACAAGAACCAAGAGGAGTTATAGAAAATGTAAAAGAAGTATTTAAACCAAACACTGAATATGAAGAACAACTAGAAAGCAATAAAAAATTAGAAAAAGTACTTCAAATATTATCTCCTAAAATAAATATCAAGAAAGAAAATGATATTTATACAGGAAGAGAAATAGGATTATTCACTGATTCTCATGCACTATATGAACCAACTTTAGCAGTCTTAGAAGATATGAGAAAAAATGGAATAACAGAAATATATTCTCTTGGAGATAACATCGGTCTTGGACCTAATCCATCAGAAGTATTAGATATGCTTAGTTATTATAAAGTAACATCCATAATGGGTAACAGTGAATACTATAATACTCTTGGAACAAAACCATTTACTTATTTCAATCCTATTAAAGAAGAAAATCAAGAATGGACAAGAAATAGACTTGGAACAGATAAAATTGAAAGAATGAAACTATGGACTCCATCAATTGATATAACTGTTGGTGATAAAAAAATAGCACTATGTCACTTTGCAAACGACATAAGATGGGATTATAGAGATCATAGTACATGGACATATCAAGATAATTTCAAAGAAGGAGTTTCAAGCAAACAATTTCTTTATACAAACTCCCCTGAATCAAAAAAGAAAATTCAAGATATAATTACAAGTAATAGAAGAAACCTTGAATATATAAGAGGATTAGTAGATGCTCAAAATAGTCCGTTATTTAATGGCAAAAAAGTAACTGATTATGATTCTATTATACAAGGGCATGTTCATTTTCAAATGGAAGATAAATTAGATGATACTAAAGTACATACACTAAGAGCAGCAGGCATAGGATACAAAGACGATCCTAAAGATATGGCATGCTACTATGTATTAAAAGAAAAGAAAGATGGAACATACGATATAGAAAAGAAATTAGTAAGCTTTAATAGAAACTTATTATTATCAAACATTAAATCATCAAGCATACCACATAAAGAACCAATACTTAGAATGACTAACTAAAAGTCATTCTTTTTTTATTTAAAAATATTAATTATTATTCCTTAATTCATTTTTATATGTTATACTATTAATAATAGGAGAGTAGAAAATGAAAAATAAAAAAGGATTTACATTAGTTGAATTACTAGCAGTAATAGCAATACTTGCAATACTAGTTATAATAGCACTTCCTAATGTAATAAATATGTACAATGAAGCTAAAAAAAGAACTTTTTTAACTGAGGTTAACTTAGTTTATAAAGAATCTGAAAAAAAATATGCAATTTCTAATGCTAGTTATGATTATATTAATTTGATAAGTTCAAAAGATAATACTAAACTTGATTTATCTAGTGATAATCTTCAATATTGTGTTCTTTTCAATAATGATGGGGACATTGTTAATATGAAAGTATCTAATGGTAAATGGGTTGCTAATTTAGAAAATGGTAAGAAAATAGAAGATTTAACAATTGATGATTTGATAGAGGGTAACTTAGATGAACATAATTGTTCTTCAAATAAAGTTAATAGTCCAGAACCGATTTATTGTACTTTTGATGGGGAACTTAAACAGGGTGCAGAATATGTAAATGGACAATATACATATAGATATAAACAACAAGGTGCTTATTCCTCAACTACTGATTTGGCTTGGAATAATATTGTAACTGATGGTTGGGGTGTACAACTAACTGATAAAGCAAGTACTGATGCAGTTACTGATAGTGTATGTACTTATATTAATAATGTACCAGTAACATCTATGGCATATATGTATTATAAAAGTAAAACTAGTTCAATAAATTTAACTAATGTAAATACAAGCAAAGTAACTAATATGAGTGATATGTTTAGAGACACTCAAGTTACATCTTTAGATTTGAGCAATTTCAATACATCTAACGTAACTAATATGTTGGATATGTTTCGTTCAACCAAGGTTGAAACATTGGATTTAAGTGTTTTTGATACAAGTAACGTAACTAACATGTTTGGCATTTTTTGCGGTTCTCAAATAGAAGCATTAGACTTGAGTAATTTTGATACAAGTAAGGTTACTAATATGGGAATTATGTTTTCTGATAGTAAAGCAACAACATTAGATTTAAGCAGTTTTGATACAAGTAATGTAACTAATATGGTTCAAATGTTTTCTAGTAGTAAAGCAACAAATTTAGATTTAAGTAATTTTGATACAAGTAATGTAACTGATATGCAATGGATGTTTTCTAATAGTAAAGCAACAAATTTAGATTTAAGTAATTTTGATACAAGTAAGGTTACTATTATGAGTGGTATGTTTTCAGGTAGTCAAGCTGCAACATTAGATGTAAGTAGTTTTGATACAAGTAAGGTTACTAATATGAGAGATATGTTTCAAGATAGTAAAGCAACAATACTAGATGTGAGCAACTTTGATACAAGTAATGTAACTGATATGGGTTTTATGTTTCATAGAAGTAAAGCTAAATATTTAGATTTGTCTAATTTTGATACAAGTAAGGTTACAAATATGAATTATATGTTTAATGAAAGTCAAGTAACCTCTTTAGACGTAAGTAATTTTGATACAAGTAAAGTAACTAATATGGATCGTATGTTTTCTTATTGCTCTAATCTTAAAACTATTTATTCTAGTAGTAAATTTGTTACAAATAAAGTTACTGTTGCTAATTCAGCCAATATGTTTACAGGAACAACCAAATTAGTTGGTTGTGCTGGTACTAAATACACAAATTCATATGTTAATAAAACATATGCTAGAATAGATGGAGGAACAACTAACCCTGGATATTTCACAAAAAAATAATCAATAAAAAAGAAAATCTTATAAAACATAAGACTTTTCTTTTTTTTAACTCTAAATCTTGATATAATGTTAAATGAGGAAGTGTGATATGGTAGAAAAATTTATGCCTGATATTTATCAAAAAAGCATTTATTATATAAATTATGACAAACTTTATAAAAAAGGGATACGTTGTTTATTATTTGACTTAGATAATACAATCGTACCAAGTCATTCAAATAAACCAACTAAAAGACTAAAAAAATTATTTGATGAGTTAAAAGACAAAGGATTTAAAGTAATAATAATATCAAATGCACCTAAACATAGAGTAGAACCATTTAAAGATTATTTAATGGTAGATGCTTGTGCATTTTCTTTAAAGCCTAGAAAAGATAAATATAATAAAATAATGGAAAGATTTAAATATAAAAGTTCTGAAATAGCCGCTATAGGAGATCAACTAATAACAGATATATGGGGAGCTAATAAATTAGATATAACTAGTATATTAGTAAATCCACTTACTGAAAAAGATTATAGTATGACTATAATAAATAGATTATTAGAAAGAATAATATATGGAAATTTAGAAAAAAAAGAACTATTTGTAAGGGGGAGATACTTTGAGTAAAGAATGTCTTGGATGTGGAAGTATTCTACAAAGTGAAAATGCTAAAAATGAAGGTTTTGTAAAATCAAATGTTTATGATAAGGCAGAATACTGCGAAAGATGCTTTAAAATAAAACATTATGGTGAATATAGTGTCTTAGATAAGAAAATAGATACAGATGGAATAATAAGAAATATCAATAGTGATAATCTTGCTAGTGTAGCATTTTTAATAGATGCACTTAATATAAATGAAAATGTTAAAAAATATATAAATAGATTTAAAAATAAAAAATATATACTTATTACTAAAAGAGATGTACTTCCTAAAAGTCTAAAAGAAAAGAAACTTACTGAATATATTAAAGAAAATATAGTTAATACTGAAGACATTATGTTTATTAGTTCAGTTAAAAACTATAATATAGATAATTTCTTAAAGAAAATAGAAGCAGATAATGTTAAAAGACTTTATATAGTAGGATTTACTAATAGTGGTAAAAGTACATTTATAAATCATTTATTAACTAGTGTATGTAAAAACCCTACTATAACTACAAGTAGCATTCCAAACACAACAGCATCTTATATAACAATAAAATTAAACCCAAGATTAGTTATTGTAGATACTCCGGGATTCATTGATAACAATGCTATATATAACTTTGTAGACTACTCTAAAGTAGTTAAATTATATCCTAAAAAAGAATTAAAAGTTAAAACTTTCCAAGTTAGAAATGGATACGCTATAGTAGTAAATGATATTTTAAGAATAGAAAACATCGGAGAAAAATCTAATAGTTTTAGTTTTTACATAAATGATTCACTTAGATATGAAAAAATAAAATCTAAAAATGATAAACTAACTATACTACAAAGTGTTACTTATGATATTAAAGAACCATCTGATATATTAATAAATGGTCTTGGTTTCATTAGAGTTACAAAACCAGGAAATATAAAAGTTTATGCTTTAGATATTAAATTAGTAAGCATTAGAAAGAGTATGATTTAATATGAATAAAATTAATGTAATGAGTGAAAACTTAGCTAATAAAATAGCTGCAGGTGAAGTAGTAGAAAGAATAGCTAATGTCGTAAAAGAATTAGTTGAAAATAGTATAGATGCAGGAAGTAAAAACATAAAAATTGAATTATTACTTTCAGGTACTAAACTAATTAAGATAGTTGATGACGGATGTGGTATGAGTAGAGATGATGCTAAACTATGTTTTAGTAGACATGCTACATCTAAAATCAAAAATGAAAACGATTTATATTTCATAAATACTTTAGGTTTTCGTGGTGAAGCACTTGCTGCTATATCATCAGTAAGTAATATTGTATTAGATACATACGATGAAAATGAATCAACTTATCTAAATCTAAAAGCAGGTAAATTCATAACAGAAAAAACTGGTAGTATGAGAAAAGGTACTATTATTGAAGTTTCTGAATTATTTTATAATACACCAGCTAGACTAAAATTTATGAAAAGTCTAAATGCAGAACTAGCTCTTACAGTAAATTACATTGAAAAAATAGCACTTTCACACCCGGATATTTCAATTGCTTTATTTAATGATGGAAAAGAAATGATAAAAACATCTGGAAGTAATGATATATATAAAGTAATACATGAAATATTTGGACTTAATGTATCTAAAAACATGATTAAAATTGAAGCAGAAAACTATGATTATATAATTAATGGATATATAAGTAATTTAAATCTTTCAAAATCAAATAGAAACTCTATGATTACTTTAGTAAATGGAAGAGTAGTTAGTAATCAATCAGTAAATAGAACTATTAAAGATGCATATCATACAGTTTTAGCAGAAAATAAATTCCCAATAGTGGTTATAAATATCGAAACAGATCCAACTCTAATAGATGTTAATATTCATCCAACTAAACAAGATATAAAATTTTCTAAATTAGAAAGCTTAGATGATTTACTTTTTAGTACTATTAGAACTGCATTAAACGAAGCAGATAATACTTTTAAAGGGTATCAAGAAGAAGTAAAAGAGTCTCCGGTAGACTATAATCATGAAAATAACTATAAATACACTGAAAGAAAAATTGAAGATGTAAGACTTCAATTCGATTATGAGAAAGAAGAAATAAAATACGATAGTGAAGCAGTTAAAAAAGAAGATGTATTTATAAAACCAGTTGGTTTAGCTCTTGGAACATACTTAATAGCTCAAGATGAGAATATTATGTATATGATAGATATACACGCCGCTAATGAAAGAATCAATTATGAAAGATATATGGAAGCATTAAAAAATAGAGATGTTTACACAACGAGTATGTTATTTCCAATAACTCTAGAATATCCAAAAAATGAATTCATGAGAATACATGATCATATAGATGTTTTAAGAAATGTTGGATTTAAAGTTGAAGAATTTGGTATTAATACTTTTAGAGTTACAGAGCACCCATCATGGCTAAAAGAAGGATATGAAGAAGAAAGTATAAAAAGAATATTTGAACTAGTTTCTGAAATAAAAGGTGAATTTGATAGAGTTAAATTTAATGAAAAAGCTGCCATTCGTTTAGCTTGCAAAATGAGTGTTAAAGCAAATACAAATATTGGTTATAAAGAACAAGAAGAACTATTAAATAGATTATTTAAATGTGAATTTCCCTATACTTGTCCTCATGGAAGACCAACAATTATAAAATATCCAATATATGAACTTGAAAAGATGTTTAAGAGGGTTAACTCATGAGTGAAGAAGATAAAAGTATATTAGATGAATATAAAGAAGTCAAAAATGCCATAGAAAATTTTATGAATATGTTAAAAGAATATGGTTGGGAATTAAATGATGATGGTGAAATAATAGATTCTAAAACAAAAAAACTTGTTATGGGAGGTGATGATGATGAGTAAAGTAATAACAATAGTAGGCCCTACAGCTACTGGTAAAACTAAACTATCAGTAAGTCTTGCTCACTACTTAGATGCAGTTATTATAAATGCAGACTCAACAGCAATCTATAAAGAACCTCTTATTGCAACAGCAAAAGTCACTGAAGAAGAAAAAGAAAATGTCCCACACTATATGTTAGATTTAGTATCATTAAATGATGATTATACCTTATTTGATTATCAAAAAGAAGGAAGAAGATTACTAAATAATTTTATTAAAGAAAATAAAAATATAATCATTGTAGGCGGCTCAGGACTATATATAAAAGCATTACTTTATAACTATAACTTAGAAGAAACAATAAAATCTAATATTGATTTGAGTAACTATACTAATGAAGAGTTAAAAGTAATGGCAAATGAAATAGATAAAGATAATGATATACACGTAAATAATAGACAAAGATTAGAAAGGTACATTAAAAGATTTAAAGAAACTGGAAAAATACAAGATAAAACAGAAGACATCAACAAAAGAGTTTATGATTTCACTTTAATAGGTCTTAGATGTGACAGAGCTACTCTATATGATAAAGCAAATAAAAGAGTAGATAAAATGTTTGATAGTGGTCTTTTAGAAGAAGCAGAAAAGCTTTATAAAATGAATCTTAAAAACTTCAGTAATATTATAGGGTACAAAGAATTAGAACTTTATTTTAAAGGTAACATCACTCTTGATGAAGCAAAAGAACTAATAAAACAAAATACAAGAAAGTATGCTAAAAGACAATTTACTTGGTTTAATAATCAAATGCAAGATATTACTTGGTTTAATGTAGACTATAATAACTTTGATAACACAATAAATGAAGTTAAAGATTATATAAATAGGGAGGTTTTAAATGAAAAGTAGAAGAAAATTAAAAGCATTATTATTAGCGGCAGTAGCAACTCTAACATTAATGAGTGGTTGCTCTAAAGATAATGATGAAGGGACAAAAGAAATAGAAAAAGCCTACTATATGATAGTAGGAGATGAATACGTAGAAATAGAAAATGTGAAAAGTGTTGGTACTCCTTCATATTGTGGAACATACACAAGAATAGAATTTAATGATGGAACAACTATGACTATACCAATATCAAACCTATACATTATGGATAAAACAAGTGAACTTCAAGAAGAACTAGTTAGAAAATTAACTAAATAACAAGACATAAAAAAAGAATTCAACATTTAAAATTGAATTCTTTTATTTTAATTCAAGATACTCCGATCTATTAAATGAATGTCTAGTAGCATCTTTCTTTAATAAATCATTAGTACTTATCATAAAGAAGTTATAATAGTTATTGTTGTTTACTTCATCATCATCCCAAGTAACATCTATATGTTGCCATTTGTTTTCAAAATATATTACATTCCATATATGATCAGTAGTACTTACTTTAAAATTAGGAATATGAAGTTTATCCATCATAATAGCAAAACTATCCGAATATCCACTACATATTGCTTTACCATTAGTAAGAGCAAAATAAGCTTTACTTGGAGATTTATCAATAGTTTGTGGTGTATAAGCTGTGTCATAAGTAATATTCTTAATTAAATAATTATGTAATGCTTTAATATCAGCACGAGTAGGGTTGCCGGTATTAATATTAAGTTTATCAAATATTTCATCTATATTTTTTTCTGTAATGTTAATTTCATCTTCACTATAAAGTTTATCAATTTTTATATTAATAATTTTATCATTAGTAACTAAAGTATTAAATTTTTGATAAGCATTATATGGACTAACAAAATTATTTATAAGTGAAACATACTCGTTATTATCAGCAAGTACTTTTACATCATTAGCACATTCTGAATATACTTTTTCATCACAATAAAATGTAAACTCATTCCATCCATTATTTAAAATGGTGTAGTATATTTTCTTTAAATCATCCATGTTCTTAGGATTAAAATTATTTGTTTCTTTAACTGTTTTATAATTATAAACCCTATGATTTTTAGTATCTTCTGGAATAACAACCTCATGATCTTTAATACTATCAATAAAGGCATCTATTCCTTTCATAATAACATCAAAATTTATATAAAATATATATACTGAAAAACTAATTACCAAAATACACAATATTAATAATAGTCTAGACGTCCTATTCATTATTACCACCATATTTAGTATAACAAAAAAAGTAGATAATATCTACTTAATTATTTTTCATTTACTATTTTATTTAATCTAGTTTTATATCTATCTCTAGTATTAGCTTTGATAACTCCCTTAGAAGCAGCATTATCTATTCTTTTAATAGCTTCATTTAATTTTGCTTGAGCTTCTTCCTTAGTTTGTGCTTTTTCAACTTTCTTAATAGCAGTTTTCATACTAGTTTTTACATCATTGTTTAGTACTGTCTCTTTCTTTGTAATTAATACTCTTTTCTTAGCACTCTTAATATTAGGCATAATTCCACCTCCCTTAAAAATCTATTTAAGTTTATCAAATAATTTAGAAAAAATCAATGTATTTAAAAGTTTTTCGACATTTTTTGCCTCAAGAATATTATATATTTATTAAAAAGGAGAATAAATGAATAGATTTGATACAAAAAATATTAAAAATAAAGCAATAAAATATTTAATAGTTTTACTAATTATATTTAGTTATTATTTTATTTTAAAAAACACAAATTTTCTGGATATTATAAAAGAAAAAATTGAAAATAAGTATAATAATTCTGAAATAAATATAGAAAAACTTAAAACAGAGATAGTATATAAATCATTGAATAAAATAGTTGATTTAACAGATATTAATATATCAAAAAACATTAGTTTAAATAGTAATAATTTAGTATATATTTATAATACACATGATACTGAAAAATATACTCTTCCTTTTACTAGTGATTATTCTATTATTCCAGATGTGACTTTAGTATCAAAGATGCTAAAAGAATATTTAAAAAGTTATAATATTGATTCCTATATAGAAATCTCTAAAACTAAAGACTATTTAAAAAAGAACAAATTAAAATATTCAGATAGTTATGAAGCTAGTAGATATTATTTAGAAAAGAATTTAAATAAAAATTATAAATTAATAATAGATATACATAGAGATTCATTAAGACACAAATACACTTTATATGAAAAAGATAATAAAAAATATGCAAGAATACTATTTATAATAGGTTCTTCTAATAAAAATTATAAAAAGAATAAAGAAGTCGCAGAAAACTTAAATAATAGACTAAATAGTAAATATAAAGGAATAAGTAGAGGAGTAACTATTAGAGAGGATACAGCATATAACCAAGATTTAAATGAAAGAATCATATTAGTTAAAATAGGTGGAATAGATAATACATTAGAAGAATTAAATAATACTATAGAGGTGTTTAGTAAGGTAATAAATGATTATATAAAGGAGATATAATGGAAGAAGAACAATCTAGTAGAAATTATTTCTTAATAGTTATGATATTTCTATTTATTATATTTTTAATACTTTATATAAGTGGTGAAGCAGGATATTATGAATACAAAGTTCATACTAAAACAATTCTCACAGAAGAAGCAGTAAAAGAATTTGAAAAAGATATTAGTGAAGGAAAAAATGTAAAACTAGAAAACTATATTAAAACGGAAAAAGTAGATTATTCTAATCCAGTAAGTGATACAGGATATAATACAGGACTATTAATTGAGAAGTTTATGAATAAAGGAATTAAAAAAACAGTGAAAATTTTAAGTTCACTGTTTCTAGACTAACATACTAGCAACTTTAGTATAAGTACGAGTAAGGGGTCCTGCTCCAAGAAGTGTCCCACCAAAATATCTAACTACTACTATTAAAGTATTATCTAAATTCTTATAATGTATTAAATCAAGTAGTCCTCGAGTTGTACCACCAGGTTCTCTATCACTATAATTCTTTTCTTGACCACCAATTTTATAAGCATAGACTACATGTCTAGCTTTTTTATGTTCTTCTTTTAAACTAGATATTATTTTTTCGACTTCATCTACAGAATCAACACTATACATATATCCAATAAATTTAGATTTTTTAACTTCAATAAAACTTTCATTTAACTTTTCCATGACATAATTATATTATTAATTAAAAATAAAATCAAACATTCATTTTTAAGAATAAATTTGGTAAAATAACAAAGGAGGCATATTATGGCTATTAAATTTAATAAAGAACTAGCAAACGTACCTAAAAAGAGTGGATGCTATCTTATGTACAATAAAGATAATGTTGTTATATATGTAGGCAAAGCTAAAATATTATTTAATCGTTTAAAAAGTTATTTTACTGGTAGAGTAACAGGAAAAACAAAAAAACTAGTAAGTGAAATAGATCATTTTGAATATATAGTTACAAACTCTGAAACAGAAGCTTTCATACTAGAAATAAACTTAATAAAAAAGTATGATCCAAAGTATAATATATTATTACGTGATGATAAGAGTTACCCATATATAGAATTCACCAATGAAAAATATCCTCGTTTACTAGTAAAAAGAGAGATAAATATTAATAAAAAATCTAGTCATTTATTTGGACCTTATCCGAATGTTTATGCAGCTCGTAGACTAGTTAATCTACTTAATAGACTTTATCCATTAAAGAAATGTGACACTATGCCTAAAAAAGTATGTCTTTACTATCATATAGGTGAATGTCTTGGCTACTGTGAACATAAAGATATAGATATTACACCATTAAAAAATGAAATACTTTCTATATTAAATGGAAATGATAAATTACTTATTGATAAAATAAATGAAAAAATAAAAATAAACTCTGAAAATTTAAATTACGAAGTATGTAAAGAACTAGTAGATGAACTAGGATATATGAAAACAGTATTTAGTAATCAATCTATAGTAGAACTTGATGATAATGTTAACAGAGATGTAATAAATTATTACTTTGATAACGGTTATATAAGTATAGTAATATTCTTTATTAGGAATGGTAAACTAGTAGGAAACAACTATAAAATAATACCAGTTATTAATGATATAAAAGAAACTCTAGAGTATTATATTGCATCTTTCTATGGTAAAAGAAATATAGTACCAAAAGAAGTAATAGTTCCTGAAATTATAGATACTGAACTACTTAGTAATATAATAAATACTAAAGCTATCGTAGTTAAAAAAGGCCCAAAAAAGAAATTATTTGATATGGCTTATAATAATGCTAAAGAACAATATGATAAAGAAATAAGACTAATCTATAGTAATGAAGAACTTACTACTAAAGCAAATGATGAACTTAAAGATTTATTAAAACTAGAGAGTCTTCATATAATCGAAGCATTTGATAACTCAAACCTATTTGGTACTTTTACAGTATCAGGTATGGTTACATTTATAGATGGGCTTCCTTCTAAAAAGAACTATAGAAAGTTTAAACTTTCTTTTGATAAGAATGATGATGTCGCATCAATGAAAGAAGTAATTTATAGACGTTATTTTAGAGTTTTAAAAGATAAATTAGTTAAACCAGACTTAATAATCGTAGATGGTGGTACTAATCAAATAAATGCTTGTCTTGATACTCTTGAAAGTCTAGGACTTAATATAAAAGTAATAGGTGTTAAGAAAGATGATCACCATAGTCCAGAAGCAATCGTTGACGGAGATACATTTGAAATAATAAATATTGATAAAAGATCTAATGTGTTTAGACTACTTAGTAGAATAGATGAAGAAGTACATAGATTTACTATCAATTATCATAAAGAAATAAGAAGTAAAGGAAGCATACAAAGTGTACTTGATAATATAAATGGTTTAGGTGAAGTAAGACGTAAAAAACTAATTAAAAAATATGGTAGCGTCACTAAAATAAAAGAAGCATCAGTCTATGAATTATCAGAAATTATACCACAAAACGTAGCCGAAGAACTTCATGAATACTTAAAAGAACTAAAATAAAAGACTATCAAAATAGTCTTTTTTAATTGATAAATTTATATAAGTATAGTATAGTAAAACTATACAACAATAAAGTTTATGACAAAATATTACTATTTAAGACAAAAAACAACAATATTTTAAAGGAACATGATATCATGTAAAAGATATAAGACTAATCAGTAAGAGTTTATAATTCAAGTACGGATTATAGTACAGCAGTACTTACAAAAATGGGACATACATATGAAGTAGGTAGAACTACTCATGCTGTTCCAGGTAATCATAAATTAAAAATTGCAAGAAGTGATAAAACGTATTTAAATACTGAGCATTCAGCTCTTTGGTATATCGATTAAAAAAAGAAAGTCTTATATCAAAAGGAGAAGTAAAAATGAAAATTTTTTTTAATAAAAACAAATACTTTATATTAGTATTTATAGTAATAATAGGAATGATAATTTATTCATTCATAGATTATGATAAATTTGTTAAGAATTATACAAATGCTATTGAAAACACAATAAGTGAATGTAAGATAAATACAATTCCAGAAAGGCAAGAGTATTGTGACAATATATTAAAAGAAAATATTAATCCTAAACCAGGTTTTTATTATAATTATTTTGAAATATATTCAAGACTTGATTTTTTAGAATATGGATTATTCTTTATTGTAACAATACCGATAATTTACTTTATAACAAAGACATTTAAGAATAGACATATTATTTATGAACTTACAAGAGAAACATATAAGAAATTTAAAACAAATTTATTTAAAAAGGCGTATTTGTATTCATTAATTTTGCCATTAATTATATTAATAATTTTAGTTGCGACAATAATATATAGTGGTGGGTTAACACTAAACCCATATTATGATCAAGAAATGAATGATATAGTAGTTAAAGCTACTAATCCATATTTTTATGTAACAACAATAGTATTAAGAGCATTAATATTAGGAATAATATATGCAAATATTGCTTTAATAGTTTCTAGAAAGAATCATAATTTTTATATAGCAGTTATATTATCATATTTAGCATCAGTAGGAACTGAGATTATACTAGAAGGAGTAATAGGAAGACTAATTTTCTATGAAATATTCAAAATAGATTCAATGATGATATATATAAATATTGTTAATATTTTATCTTTAAATTTAGAAAAAGGCTATTTATGTATCTATTTACCACTAATTTTAATATTAGTAGTATCAACGTTTATAGCAAAATTAATGTATAAAAATAAAGAAAAACTTATAATAGATTGCGATAAAAATAATTAAAGGAGTATATATGAAAATAGAACTTAAAAATGTTACAAAAGAATTTGATAAAGTAGAAATAATTAAAAATATTAGTTTAGAATTTGAAACTGGAAAAATATATGGTTTATATGGAAGAAACGGAAGTGGGAAAAGCGTATTAATGAAATTAATATGTGGCTTTTTAATTCCTACAAAAGGGAAAGTTCTAATTAATGGAAAAGATTTTAATGCTAGAAATGAATATCCTGATAATTTAAGAGCAGTAATAGAAAAGCCTAGCTTTTTTCCAGAATTAACAGGTTTTGAAAATCTAAAATTATTAGCAAAAATTCAAAACAAAATTAGCGATGAAGAAATAATTAAAGCATTAGACTTAGTAAATTTGATTGATGAAAAAGATAAAAAATATAGTAAATACTCACTTGGAATGAAACAAAAACTTGCGATAGCTCAAGCAATAATGGAAGATTCAAGCATATTAATTTTAGATGAACCATTTAACGGTATAGAAGAAAAAAGTGTAGAAAAAATAACAAAATTTTTAAAAGAAGAAGCTAAAAATGGCAAAACAATTATATTTAGCACACATATAAAAGAAGATCTAGAAAATCTAGCAGATATAATCTATAAAATTGATAATGGTACTATATATGAAAATCAAGGCTAATCTTAAAATAATAAATAATAGTGGTTTTTTACTACCATATTTAATTATACTTATATCAGTAATATTAAATTTTGTTTTTAATACTAGTGAAGAAAATTTTCATATGATATTCTATCAAAATATAAGTTCTATTTTAAATAATATATGTTTTTTCATGGCTTTAATGCTTATTATAAATATCTTAAACAATAATATATTTAATTCTTATGAACAAATAATAAGAAAAAGAACTTATAGTAATACAATTATAAGCAATATTAAAACAATAATAATGTACTCATTATTCTTCTATATTTTATATATATTACTTATATTATCAGGTTCAATCATCACGTCATTTGGAAATTGTAAAATTTTACTACATGAAAACTATAATATAAATATGATATTTTTTAATATATATTCAATAATAAAAAACTATATACTAATTTTAGAATTCACTATATTATTATATTTAATATCAAAAATAAACAAAAAGTATAGTTTATCATTAATGATTTTATACATTTTACTATTTTTTATTCCAACTGACTTAAGTAAAATCAATCACTTTTATAATATGAGTATATTAGCACAAAAATATATGACTAATGGTATATTTTTTATAAATTTTTTAACAGAACTGATAAGTATAATAATATATATTTGTATAATATTTTTAATAATAAGAGTTTTATATAAAAACGTAACACAAAAGAAAAGAGATATATTATGAAAATAGAAGCAAACTTACTAATAAGTAAAATAAAAAAAGATAAATTTTGGATAATTTCATATATAGTTGTTTTAGCTGTAGCAGTTGTATATTGTTTGTTTAATGATGAAAATATATTTAGCAATAATAAGACCTTCTATTTACTAATAGGATATCCTAAAAATTTAACAAATGATAAATTTATTTATACATTAATTAATCTCTATACAATAGTATATTTTATCTATTTTACAATAACTTATTTCAATTATGAATTAGAAAATTATTGTGATAATTTAATAATAAGAGAAAAAAGTAAAAAATGGATTATTAGAAAAACACTAGCAATAATATTAAGCATAACTCTAATAAAGATATTAAACATTATATCAGTATTGTTTTTATATAATTATAGTTATCCATTTGATTATAAAATCATATTTTTTACTTTAACATATTATGTTACAATTTCAATAATCTCAATATTAATAAATATAGTCATTAAAAATAATGCAATTGTTATTATCTTGTCTCTTATATCATCAACTTTAATATTTCACTATATTGAGAATCTAATCACTTTATTTGCAATAATTATAATTTCGTTGATATTTATTATTACGTACTTTAATTTTAAAAAGATATTTAAATTAAAATATAATTAGCATTTTTTAAATGCTTTTTTTCTTGCATATTTTCATCTTTAATGTAATAATAAAGTTACAGGTAGGGAGGAATATAAGTGCAAGAATATGACCATCTTTTAGATAGGTTAAATAGCTTTCTAAGTTATGTTGAAGTAACAAATAACGAAAATGTAATAAGTGCATACGATTACATTAATTTACTTAGAAGAGAATATAACAAATCTAAAAAAGTAAGTGTATCTGAAAGTTTAGTGGACAGAATTGATAGAGGATATGAATTAATCCAAAAAAGAGAAAACAGAAAGGACAAAATCAAAAGAGAAATTGATTTTATAGAGTCAATAGAAGTATTTACTAGTAAAACATTGTCTAGAATAAGAATTAAAACATCTAAAGGTGAATCATTTATATGTAGACATAATGAATCAAAAGAAATGTTTGTGACTGGAATGAAATTAGATTATATGTTTGTGGCTAGATATTTAGATGAATTTAATAGATTACTTGATGATTCAGAAAGATATTTAATGAGCCATCAAGATGAATTCACTGATGTATATCAAGGCACTGAAGTATCTACATTTACTGATGGAAACATGAATGTAGAAGTAACATATGATAGTGAAAATGGTGTTACATATAAAATAGGTATGGAAAATGATACAGATAAGACAGTAGATAAAGAATGGTTAACAAAACCATCAATAAAAAGCATGATATCAGAAAGAGAAAACAAAATCTTAAAAAGAATACCAGTAGATGTAAGCATCTTAGGTCCTCTAGGAACTAAAGTAACAGAAAGATACACTCAGGCATATAAGCAAATGCAGTTAAACAAAAAGATGTACACACAATGAAAAAACTAAAAAATAAGATAAATAAACTTTTATTTATCTTTTAATTTATGTATAATACTTATGAGGAGAAAAACTAGTATGAAGAAAATATCATTATATCCAGCCGATATATATCAAGTAGTTGATAAAAGTTTGTTAAATGAACATGATAAACTAATTTTAAACATGCTTTATATGCCTATAATTGGATATACTGCAGTTACTTTATACTTAAAACTTCAAACTGAAACAAAAAATACTTTTATATCAAGTGAACTTACTCATCATCATTTAATGACAAGTATGACTTTATCACTTGATAATATTAAAGAAGCACGTCTTCGCTTAGAAGGAATAGGTCTTTTAAAAACATACTATCACGAAGGTGAAATAGGAAGTTATGTTTATGAACTTTATAGTCCTGTATCAGCCCAAGAATTCTTTAGTCATCCAATATTTAATGTAGTCTTATACAATAATGTTGGTAAAAACGAATATAATAGACTTTATGACTATTTTAAACTACCACATATGTCACTAAGAGATTATGAAGACATTACAGTATCATTTGATTCAGTATTTAAAAGTAGAAATTATACAGCATTGGAAATAGATACAGATGAAGTGGTATCTAAAAATAAATTAATGCTTAAATTTGAACTTGATTACGACTTTGATTTAATGGTATCTAGTTTGCCTAAAGAGATGTTTAACGAAAAATGCCTTAATAAATCAATGAAAGAACTAATAACAAATTTATCTTTTCTTTATGAAGTAGATCCAGTGAATATGGCTGATTTAGTAAGAGCATCACTTAATGAAAAAGGAAATATTGATAAAGAAGAATTAAGAAAAAATGTAAGAAAATATTATCAATTTAATAACGATAATAGACTTCCAAGTTTATTATTCAAAAGTCAACCTGAATACTTAAAAAGTGCTAGTGGGGACAATAGTAAAAAAGGTAGAATTATCAAAGTATTTGAAAGCCATTCACCATATGAATTCTTAAAAGCAAAATATAAAGGGGCCAAACCAACTGATAGAGATATGAAAATATTAGAATCTCTACTTATAGATTTGAAGCTTAATCCAGGAGTAGTAAATGTTCTTATAGACTACACTTTAAAAACAAATAATAATAAATTAGTTAAAAACTATGTAGAAACTATTGCCGGGCAATGGAAAAGAAGCGGAGTAGAGACAGCTGAAGAAGCAATGAATTTAGCTGAAAAAGAACATAAGAAAAAATATAAGAAAGATGACAAACCAAAAAGCAAAGTAATGCCAAGTTGGTTTAATGAAAAAATAGAATCAGAATCATCAGACTCTGAAAGTGATGCAGAATTTAAAAATTTTATAGAGGAGTTTAGAAAATGATCAAAGGAAATAGTTTTATTAAAAAAGGTAAAAAAGCAATACAAGATGACTTAAGACGTGAATTTGTTCTTGCTAGTAAAGACGAAACATTTACTAAACTTTGTGCAAGATTAAAATGTGATGAAAAAGTTTTAATGAAATACACTTCTAAATTAGAAACAACAGTATGTGAACTTAAAAATTGTTCAAAATGTAAAGGCTTAGATAAATGTAAAAATGAAATAGAAGGACATGTATATTATCCAACAGTTAGAAAAGATTATATAGAATTTAGTTATAAAGCATGCAAATATTTTAAAGAAAATAAGATCAAAAATACAACAACATTCTTTGAAACACCAAAAGTACTTATGACAGCATCTTTAAGTGATTTAGTTACTGAAAAAGAAAGAGCAAGTATATTAAAATATATAAAAGATTTTCTAAAAAAGAAGATGAATAACGAACCAGTAAAAGGATTATACTTAAGTGGTTCATTTGGAAGTGGAAAATCATATATACTAAGTGCATTATTAAATGAACTATCAAATAAAGGTTTTAGAACAGTAAATGTTTATTATCCATCACTATTGAAAAGATTAAAAGCATCATTTAATGAATATAACTATGACGACGTGCTAGATGAAATAATGACAAGTGATATACTTTTAATAGATGATATTGGAGCTGAAAATAATAGTGCTTGGGCAAGAGATGAAGTACTAGGTACTATTCTTCAATATAGAATGGATAACGATTTAACAACATTTTTCACTTCAAACTTTAATATAGATGAACTAGAAAGTGTCCTATCAGAAACATCAAAAGGAACTGATGAAATAAAAGCAAGAAGAATAATTGAAAGAATAAAGTATTTAACTGAAGAACAAACATTAATAAGTGGAAATAAAAGAAAATAAACAAATTAAGAACGTCAAAGTATATATTTATGACGTTTTTTAGCTGAAAAAATAGTCGAAGATTGACAAAATGTCCATTTTTTGATATAATATGTGCATCATTAAGGGGGGATATCGATGGAAAATGTAATTATAGCATTAATTGTTGCTCAGTTATTATCAACAGCATATGGCTTAGCAGTAATAGGTTCAGTAAAGCCAATAATCGAGAAAAAACTTGAAGATCAAGGATATGTTTTAAAAAATAAAAATAGTATGTATAAATTTAATGAAGGATTAGGAAACTTCTTTAGAGGATTTATACCTTTCTATTATGCTTTAAAAGCAATATCATTAGTTCAAGGAAAAGACCCTATTGATAGAGCTGTTAAAAATGAAATTGAAAATGGTGAATACATAACAAGAGAAGAAAAACAAGCAATCAAGGAAAGAGAAGAATTTTTAAAAAATGCATCATTAGCAAAGCCAATGGAACCTCAAATTGTATTTGAAAAACCTGAAAAATACGTTGCTCGTAAAAATGATTACACTCTTTATGATTCATATGAAACACCAATTGAATATATAGCACGTGAAACAACTACTGATGAAACATTAGACATTACACCATATATGGCAAAAGAAGTAGAAAAACCTAAATACATAGAAAAAGAAGTAACTAAAAGTGATATAGCAAAAGCTATAGCAGAATTAGATGCATTTGAACTAGAAACTTTAGGAGAAAAAATTGAATCTTTAGCAGCAGTAAAGAAAAGAAATAAAACATTAAGATTAAAAGATGTTGCTTAAGTGAAAAAATTGTGTTAACATTAACTTATAAATTAATTAATTGGACGAGATTATTAATTATATTAGCATAGAGAATTAGTGGATGGTGAAAACTAAGTAATAGATTAATAATTACTACCAATCATATGAGGTTAATAACCTACGAGCTGTTTTCGTTACAAAACATAATAAGTTAAATAAAGGGATGGTACCGTCTGTTCAAGACTCCTTACTATTCCTTTTTTTGTTTTATAAGGGAGGGTTAATATGAAATATGAAACAATAACATTATCAAAGTTTTTATCAAGAACACTAGGTCTAGGAGGGTCTGACTTAAAGCAAATAACACATCTAGATGCCAAAGTATTATTTCCACAATTAAAAAGAAGTACATTCGAATATGTAAATAATCATCCAGAAGCAATAACCCGAGGAAAAATATTAATGGTTAGTGATGGTAAAACAGTAATACCATATTATGTCCCAACCATAGAAAAAGAATTTGATTTTCATGAAATAGAAGTAGAACATGAAGAGCCAAAGAAAATAAATGATGAAAGATATGATTATACAGCAATGAGTATATATGAATTAAAGCAATTATTAAATACTAGATTTAATTCATATAGAAATAGTAGAGAAGCAAGAAGAGAACTAGAGAAAAGGGGAATAGTTCTTACAAAAAAATACAATAGAAACGAAATAAAAAGAATGAAGGAAGATGAAGAATAATGAAAGAAATTAAAAATGATGAAAGATTAAATATGTTAAACCATAGCTGTGCTCATCTTTTAGCACATGCAGTAAAACATATATATCCACAAGCAAAGTTTTGGGTAGGACCAGTTATTGACGAAGGATTCTATTATGATATAGATTTAGGTGATGTATCATTAACTGAAGAAGATTTACCAAAAATAGAAAAAGAAATGAAGAAAATATCTAAAGATAATAAATTAATTAAAAGAATTGAATTATCTAAAGAAGAAGCACTTGAAATGTTCAAAGATGATCCATATAAAATAGATTTAATTAGTAGAATGGATGAACATGAACAAGTAATATCTGCATATAGACAAGAAGACTTTATAGATTTATGTAGAGGGCCACATGTAAATTCAACTAAAGAAATTAAATACTTTAAGTTATTAAAAGTTAGTGGTGCTTACTGGAAAGGTGACTCTAAAAATAAAATGCTTCAAAGAGTATATGGAGTATGCTTTGAAAATGAAGAAGATTTAAATGAATATATCGAATACTTAGAAGATTGTAAAAATAGAGATCACAGAAAAATAGGAAAAGAAATGGAACTATTTATGTCTGATGACCTAGTAGGACGTGGCCTTCCTATGTACTTACCAAATGGATATATTATTTGGCAAGAATTAGAAGACTATATTAAAGAAAAAGAAAGAAAATTAGGATACTTACATGTATTAACTCCATGTGTTGGAACAGTAAATTTATACAAAACTTCTGGACACTGGGATCACTACAAAGAAAATATGTTCCCTGCTATGCAAGTAGATGAAGAAACATTCGTATTAAGACCAATGAACTGTCCACATCATATGATGATTTATTCAAATAAATTACATTCATATAAAGATTTACCAATTAGAATAGGTGAAATAGCTCACGACTTTAGATATGAAGCATCAGGTGCTGTAAAAGGTATTGAAAGAGGAAGACACTTCTGTCAAAATGACGCTCACTTATTCGTAACACCAGAACAAATTAAATCTGAATTTAAAAATGTAGTAGATTTAATATTTGATGTATATAAAGACTTTGGTATTACTGATTATAGATGCGTTTTATCCCTAAGAGATCCAGAAGATAAAGAAAAATATCATCAAGATGATGAAATGTGGAATAAAGCAGAAAATGAACTACGTGAAGTATTAAATGAACTTGAAATTGAATATACTGAAGAAATAGGTGAAGCAGCATTCTATGGACCTAAGTTAGACGTTAATGTACGTCCTGCAGTTGGAAATGAATACACACTTTCTACTTGTCAATTAGACTTCTGCTTACCAGCTAAATTTGATTTAAAATATGTAGATAAAGATGGAGAAAAGAAAACACCAGTAGTTCTTCACAGAGCTATCTTAGGTTCACTAGATAGATTTATGGCATACATCCTAGAAGAAACTAAAGGTGCACTTCCATTATGGCTAGCTCCAGAACAAGTAAATATTATTCCAGTTAATATGGAATATCATCTAGACTATTGTAAGAAAATATTTGATATATTAAATAATGAAAATATAAGAGTTAAATTAGATGATAGAGATGAAAAACTAAATTACAAAATGAGAGAAAGCGTTCTTTCTAAAGTTCCATATACTCTAATTTTAGGAGATAAAGAAAGAGACGCTGAAACTATTAGTTATCGTCTTCGTGGTTCTAATGAAACTCATACATTAAAAATAGATGAATTCATAGAAAAACTACATAATGAAATTAAAAATAAAGAGTAGAAATACTCTTTTTAAATTATTCAAATTTAATAATAAAATATTAATATATAAATTAGCAAAATAACATACTTTTTAAGACATATAAGAAACAAAAATTAAAAATACAATTAACTAATCATAAATCATTAAATATCTCTAAAATAACTTTTATTTGACTTTTTCTAAAAAATATGCTATAATCTATATACAAATCATTAAGGGGGGTTTTGATGATTATGAAAGGAAGATTTATTTTAGATTATTTGGATGAGAATAATTTCAAAAAACTAGAAAGAAGTTTAAAGAAATACAACATGGTTGCTTATAAGAAATTAATGTTTGATTTTTATCCTAAATTAAGAAGCGGTGAATTTGTTGGAGAATTAGTTTCAATTAATAAACATGAACAAACTGAAACTTATGATTTAAGATTACCAACTGACTCATTATTTGTAAAAGTATATGGTGAAGTTAAATTAAACTATACTGTATATAAAAATAATAATATAGTTATGTTAAATAACTTAGAACCTAAAGATATATTATTAGATGGTCATAAATCAGAATTAACTGCTTATAAAGGAATAATGATTTCTAAAGCAAATGCTCAAAAAGAAATGTTCAAAATCGATTTATTATGTAGATTAGAAGGAAGAGAGTAGTCCTTCTTTTTTATTTATTAAAAAAAGAAATAGCTATTTACTAGCTATTTCTTTATATTTGTTTTCAAGTACATATATGTCTTTACTACTCATAAATAAAAGTACTGCATTAGTATCTTTATATGGAAGTAATTTATCTACTTCTTCAAGTGAAATATATTCACCATTTTTAAGATCTTTTATTATATCCATACAAGATACGCCATCATATCCATTTTCTTTTCTATCTTCCCCAATATCAAGTACAAATGCTTTATCAGCAAGATTAAGTGCATCAGCAAATTCTTTATGAAAATATTGAACTCTTGATCTAGTATGTGCTTTAAATAGAGCAACTATCTCTCTATCTGGATATTTCTTACGTGCTGCTTCAATTGTAACTTTAACTTCAGTTGGATGATGAGCATAATCATCGATTAATATATTATTTCTAAATTTTTCTTCAATAAATCTTCTCTTAGCATGTTCAATCTTACGTACTTGTTTTTTAACTTCATCTTTAGGCAAATTTTCAAGATAGCATACAGTAATTACACCAAGAACATTTAATAATAGATGATCTCCTACAAAAGGGAAGGTATATGTATCATATAATTCTCCTTTGATATACACATCAGCTTTAGTAGTTTCTTCATCATGAGTAACATTTTTAACAACCACATCATTATTTTCACTAAACCCATAGTAATATACAGGTTTATCAGTTTTAATTTTTCTATTATTAATGTCATCTCCACACATAATAACAGCTTTACGAGTCTTACTTACAAATTCAGTAAATGCATCCATAACATCATCTAAATCTTTATAATAATCTGTATGATCAAGTTCAATATTAGTTACAATAGTATAATATGGATTATAGGCTAAGAAATGTCTTTTATATTCACATGCTTCAAGAGCAAAATATTCATTTCCCTTTTTAGCAAATCCAGTTCCATCTCCAATTAGATAATTAACTCCAAATGGTTCTAATACTGTTTTCATCATAGTGGTTGTAGTAGTTTTACCATGGCAACCACATACAGCAACTAATTTAGTATCATTAGTTATTTCAGCTATCATTTCTTGGTATGTAAATATTTTAAGTCCAAGTTCATGTGCTTTTTTAACCTCAGGATGTTCATCATTAAAAGCATTACCTTGAACAATAATCATGTCTTTTGTAATCATATCAGGATTAAACTCATGAAAAGGAATATTTTTTTCAATAAGACCAACTTCAGTAAAGAAATGATCTGGTTTATCACTTCCTGTAACTTTATATCCTAAATCATGCATTATTTGAGCAAGAGAACTCATTCCGCTTCCTTTAATTCCTATAAAATAATAAATCATTTAAAATCACCTACAATAAATTATACTATAATTAAAACAAAAAAAGTATAATACTTTACATACTTTACACAATATAAAAAGAGAAACATTACATTTCTCCTTAATTGCAATAAAAAATGGTGCAGGTGAAGGGACTTGAACCCCCATGGATTGCTCCGCTAGATCCTAAGTCTAGTGCGTCTGCCAATTTCGCCACACCTGCATCATTAGTGGTGGACCTCGTAGGACTCGAACCTACAACCGCCCGGTTATGAGCCGGATGCTCTAACCAATTGAGCTAGAGGTCCACGACTACTTAATAATAGCATAAAAGAAATTCAATTTCAATAACTTTTTTTAAAAAATAGTTTAAAATTCTATTATTTGTGTTATATTATATATATAAATAACATAAAGAGAGGTAGATTATGATAATTCTTAACTATAAAAATCAATTATATAAGTACTTTCTATATATTTCAGCTTTGCTTGTTACTCTCTTTATAATAGTAAACGTTTTTTATAAAGAACAAACTAAAGATTTAAAAGATGTAAAAACATCAACAATAACATATAAAGATGAATTAACCGAAGTGAATGTTGAATACCCAAGATTTAAAGATGATAAAATAAATAAGCTAATAACAGATATAATTTATGATTATGTAAAAGAATTCAAAAAATTTGATACAGTTCAAAAGTCATTAATTATGAATTATAAGTTATATTATTTTGATAACTATGTAAATATAACATTTAATATTGAAAATACATTAGAAAAAGCAAAGAATAAAAATATATTATTAAATCTAAAGAATAAAGAAATTTCTTATATATCAAGTGTATATGATAAAGAATACCTGGAAAATGAAATAAATGAAATAGTTTATTACAAATATCAAACAGATGTATATGAAAAAATAAAAGAATCAAATATAAATAATAATACTTATATAATAGATGAAAACAAAATAGAAGTTTATTTTAATAATATTAATTTTGAAAATCTAGATTATATACCATATATAATAATACCTCTAACAGAAGACACTTTTAATGAAGATGAAGTACCAGATGAAAATAAAAAATATATAGCATTTACTTTTGATGATGGGCCAAGTAAATATACAAAAGAATTATTAAAAACATTAGAATTAAATGATTCAACTGCAACATTCTTTATGTTAGGAAACAGAATGAAGTATAATGAAGAGATTGTAAAAGAAGTATATAAATCATCTTCTGAAGTCGCATCACACACATATTCTCATAAGAATCTTAATAAATTAAGTAAAGATGATATATTAAAAGAAATAAATTCAACTTCTATAATATTTAATAAAATAACAAACGATAATATTAAATATATAAGACCACCATATGGTAATTATAACGACACTGTTAAATCAACTAATTTTCCAATTATATTATGGAACATAGATCCAAAAGATTGGTTAGTAAAAGATAGTACAAAAGTATATAACTCAGTTTTAAAGCACGCTTGTGATGGATGCATAGTATTAATGCATGACTTATATCCAACAACAATTGAAGCAGTAAAAATGCTAATACCTAAACTAAATAGTTTGGGATATGAAGTAGTAAGCATATCAGATTTAGTAAAATATAAGAATTATAATTTAAAAAATGGAGAAATTATTAGAAAAATAAAATAAAAGTATTTCATTTTTAAAAATAGTATGCTATAATGAATAGCGTTGAACCGGAAGATTAATTTATTAATTTAATGGTCAACACTTGGACCGCTAGCTCAGCTGGTAGAGCAATCGACTCTTAATCGATGGGTCTAGGGTTCGAATCCCTAGCGGTCCACCATTTAGAATATAACCTGTTCTACAGGTTTTTATTTTGCTCAAAATTATAGTATAATATATATGGTGAAAAGTATGATTTATATATGTATATCTATATTTCTATTAGCGTTAACACTAATATTACTTAAAAAAATAAAGAAAAGTAAAAAGAAAATAATACTAATAATAGTATTATCAATTCTAACTATCTCATTTGGAATCATAGGATTTATTAAAGAAACTAAAAGTGAAGACTGCTGTGAATGCAGAGACTGTAAAAATTGCGATATATGTTGTAGCTGTAAATATCCATATTACTACAAATGATAAATATAATTTATGTTCCTAAAAAATTTAAATATAATATATTGGAGGAACTAAATGATACTAAAAAAATTACACAAAAAAAGCAAAGATATAATAAATAATATAAAAAATAAAATAAAAGAAGGGTAAAACCTTCTTTTTAAATTAACTTAATAAAGCAGATATTACGATAGAAAATAAACTTCCTACCATAACTAAAAGCATAATCCATGCTATTATCTTTTTTCCAAGTCCTTTATTACTATTTTTCTTTGCCATAATTAAATACCTCATTAAAATTATAATATAAAAGTAATAAAAAATAAAGATTTAAATATAATTTAATATGAAAATAATAAATAGTAAGATATTTAAAATATTAGTAGTAACTCTAGTAATAGGTTTTATAATAGGAATAATTAGTTTTATCTTTATGGATAAAAGTTCACTACAAAGTAGTATCATTAATTATATTAATCTAATAAAAAATGATAATTATAATTATAGTAATGGACTTATCTTATCAATAATATCCAACATAAAATATAGTAGTATTATATGGATATCAGGAATAATATTTTTTTGTTCACTAGTTATACCATTAATAATCATTTATAGAGGCATATCACTTAGTTTAACTATATCCGCTATTATTTATACTTATAAATTAAAAGGTGTTTTATACGCTTTAATAATAGTATTTCCAACTATATTAAACGAATTAATATTTCTATTTCTAAGCTATTATAGTATAAACTTCAGTATTAAATGTTTTAATACAATTAAAAACAATAAAGACATCAATTTAAGATCATTTATTAAAAATTATTTCTATATATTTCTAATACTATCACTATTGCTCATAATTAGTAGCCTAATTGAGATATATTTATGTTCAAATATCATTAAATTTGTAGTATAATGTTGATATCGAAAGGGATGTATATTTATGAAAGTAGTAGTAGGAATAAGCGGAGGAGTAGATTCAGCAGTAGCAGCATTATTATTAAAACAAGAAGGATATGAAGTAGTTGGTCTATTTATGAAAAATTGGGACTCTAATATTAATAATGATAAAGAAGGTATAACAGATGGAGTTTGTCCTCAAGAATTAGATTATAGAGATGCTAAAGCTGTATGTGATGAACTTTGTATACCACTTTATAGAGTAGATTTTATTAAAGAATACTGGGATGATGTATTTAAATATTTTCTAGATGAATTAGAAAAAGGTAGAACTCCAAATCCTGATATTATGTGTAATAAATATATAAAATTTGATTTATTCAAAAAAGAAGCAAAAAAACTAGGAGCAGATAAAATAGCAACCGGTCACTATGCACGTATAAAAGGAAATAGACTTTTAAGAGGAGTAGATAATAATAAAGATCAAACATACTTTTTAAGTCAAGTTTCAAGTGAACAATTAAAAGATGTATTATTTCCAATAGGACATTTAACAAAACCAGAAGTACGTGAACTTGCTAAAGAATATAATTTACCAGTCGCAGATAAAAAAGATTCAACAGGCATTTGTTTTATCGGAGAACGTCATTATCAACAATTTGTTTCTAACTATCTAAAAGGAAAAGATGGAGATATTATAGATGTAGAAACAGGCAAAAAAGTTGGAACTCATCATGGACTTATGAACTATACAATTGGTCAAAGACGTAATGTAGGACTTTCAGGAGATCAAGAAAGACACTATGTATGTGGTAAAGATTCTAAAACAAATACACTTTATATTGCATACGGAAGTGACTCTAAATACTTACTTTCTGATGAAGCCCTAATAGAAGATGTTAACTTTATATCAGATAAACATCCAACATTCGCAACAGCAAAATTTAGATACAGAAGTGAAGATATTCCAGTAACAATCGAATACTTAGAAAACAATCAAATAAGAGTAAAATATGTAGATGGTAAAGCAGTAACTCCAGGACAAGCATGTGTTATATATCTAGGAGAACAATGCTTAATGGGTGGTATTATTAAACAAGTATTCAAAGATGGAAAAGATATTTGGTATTTAAAATAATGATAAGGCAAACATATGAATTAATTAATCTAAAAAAACTAGAAAATAACGTAAAAACAATAGTTAATTCATCTTCAGATTACAAATACCATATCGCAGTAGTAAAAGCAAATTGCTACGGACTTGGTATTAAATGCGTAAAAAGTATATTGCTAGGTGGTGCAAACTATCTAGCAGTTTCTTCTTTAGAAGAAGCATTAAAAATAAGAAAGATAACAAACACTAGAATACTTGTTTTAGAACCAATAGATACAAAATATATAGATAAAGCACATAAAAACAATATAACACTAACTATTTCATCATTAGAATATCTAAATAAAGTTAAAAATAAAGAATTTACTTGTCATTTAAAAATAAATACTGGTATGAATAGACTTGGTATTAGTAGTAACAAAGAATTAAATGAAGTATACAAAATTATTAAAGACTCAAATATTAAATTAGAAGGAATCTATACTCATATATATAAAAGTAGTGACAAAATACTTACCGAAAAACAATTTAAATGTTTTGAGAGTATTACAAAAGATATAGATCTAAATGAATTTGAAATAATTCATATTCCAAATAGTGAAACAATAACTAACTATAAAAAGAAAGATTATGTAAATGGCTGCAGAATGGGTATTATAATGTATGGTTTTAGTAACAATCTTAATTTAGATTCAGTATTCACTCTAAAATCTAGAATAATTGAAATAAAGCATATTAAAAAAGAAGATACAGTTGGTTATGATGGAAACTATAAAGCAACAAAAGATGAACTAATAGGAATAGTACCTATCGGATATGCAGATGGAATAATAAGAAAAAATACCGGAAGATACGTTTATATAAATAATAATAGATATCAAATAGTTGGAAATATATGTATGGACATGCTATTTGTTTTAATAGATGAAAATGTAAAACTAAATGACGAAATCTTAATTATAAAAGATAACAATCATATAAATGAAATAGCTAACTATCTAGACACTATAAATTATGAAGTTATGTGTGACGTAAGTTCAAGAGTAGAAAGAAAATATATTGAAAGATAACATTTGTTATCTTTTTTCTTTATGTTATAATGTATATAGAATAAAGGAGAACATATGAATAAAGTAATAATTATAGGTTGCGGAAATGTAGGTATGAGTTACGCTTTTTCACTATTAAACCAAAACACAAATGTAAACGAACTTGTATTAATTGATATCAATAAAGATAGAATTATCGGAGAAGCAATGGATTTAAATCACTGTTTAGCATTTAGTCCATCAAAAATAGATATAAGAGTTGGAGATTATACTGACTGTAGAGATGCTAAACTTATAGTAATCGCCGCAGGTGCTAATCAAAATCCAGGTGAAACAAGAATGGATTTAATCAATAAAAACTCTAAAATATTTAAATCAATTATAACAGAAGTAATGAAAAATGATTTTAAAGGTTATTTTCTAGTCGCAACAAACCCACTTGATATAATGACATATATAACATATAAATATTCAAGAATGAAACCAAACAAAGTTATAGGTTCAGGTACAAGTCTAGATACAGCAAGACTAAGATATATAGTTGGTGAAAAAGTAGGAATCAATCCAAAAAGTATTCATACATACGTTATTGGAGAACATGGTGATTCAGAATTCGTATTATGGAGTTCAGCATTAATAGGTAGTGAAAAAATAGATAAATATCTAACACAAGATGAAATGATAAAAATAGAAGATGACGTAAGAAATGCAGCATACGAGATAATAGATAGAAAAGGTGCTACATACTATGGAATCGCAATGTGTCTTACAAGAATAACAAATGCAATATTAAATAATGAAAACACAATTATAACAGTATCTAGCTATGATGAAGAAAATAATATATACTTTAGTACTCCAAGCGTTATTAGTAGAGATGGAGCAACTAAAAAAATGAAAATAGAATTAAATAATGAAGAACAAGAAAAACTTGAAAATTCTATAAATGTTATAAAAGATGCTATAAAAAGAATAGAAGAATAAGAGGAGTAAACATGGAAAATAATTCAAATAATAAAAAATTAATAATAGTTATTATAATTATGGCTTTAGTAATCACAGGATTAGTAGGTTATATTATAATTAATCAAAAAAATATAAATGAAAACAATTCGGTTGAGACAAACAAAAAGAATGGCGAAGATACAAGTAAAACTGAAAATGATACAAACGTTAAAGATGATAACGAAGTAATTGAAACATCAATCACTAAAGAAAAAGCAAACGAACAACTTTCAAACAGTTTAGGAAGAATATATTATGCACTTAGTTTAACAAGTAACAAAGTAAATACAAATGTATTTGATAGCGATTATACTAAATTATATCTTGCCTATATTATGACTATTGAAGAAGATGGTTACATTTCCGAAGAATGCTATAGTGGTGAAATAGAAACAGGATGTGCATCAGTAGATCTTAAGAAATTTGAAGAACATTATTATAATCTACATGAAGAAAAGTTTGAAAATAATAGATATGAAGAACTAAATAAAGAAGGATCAAATTTTGGATATAGAGACAATAAATTCTTTGGTTCATTTCCAACTGGTCCTCAAATAGATATAGTTTTAAAAGCAACAAATATCGTTGAAAAGAAAAAAACTATTGAAGTAGATATAGATGTATTAAACACAAACGATGAAGATGGTGAATTATATAATAAAAATTATAAGACAAGCGTAATAGAATATGATAACAAATTAGTAGTTGCTAAATATAAATTAACTTTAGGTAAGAACACAAATGGTACTCATAAAATAATTTCATTCATTAGAGTTAGCTAAAAATTCTATATCAATTTTGGTCGATAGCAATATCGACTTTTTAAATACACCGAAAAAATTAAAAATAATCTAATTCTATCATTGACAAATAAGTGTAAAGTGTTATACAATTAATGTGTAGAGTAGAGGAGTGATTAGACAGATGAAAGAATTAAACAAGTTGTTAGGTGAAATAGGAATTTCTAAAGTTAAATTAGCTAAATATTTAGGTGTTTCTAGACAAATGATTTATAACTACTTAGAATTAGATTCACTAAATAAATGGCCACAAGAAAAAAGATTATTATTATTAAAATTATTAGATATAGATGATGGTAGTGATAAAACTATTAAAAGTATTAAAGTTACAAGTGAATATTTAGAGAATGTAGAAGCAAGATTAAATCAAAATGTAAAAGATCCAAATAATCAAGTATTCAATTATAAGAATCTTACTAAGGAAGAACAAGAATTATTAAATGATTTAATATTCTTAATTAAAGAAAAATTCACAGAAGAAAAAACTAAAGATACATATTATACATTCTTATATTTATATCATGTACTTCAATCACTTGAGAATGTACAAGAAATTAAATATATTTTCGCATATCTTTCTAAAAAAACTGGATTTACTAATCCAAATGAATTTAAATTTAATGAAACTAAACAATTCATATTAGAAAGTATTATATTCACTGCATTTAACTTATATAATAATGGTGGAGCTTCTAGGTCTAAATTAACTGAATCACACAATAGATTCGTTCAAGAAATTGAAAACGATAAAGAAGAAAAACTAAGTAGAACTCAACAACTAAATACAGTTAAAATTCAAGCATTAAAAGAACTAGGATATACTGAAATTAATAAAGATAATGCATCAGAAGTTCTAAATAGAATGGCTGAAATAGAATCTAGAAAAGTTTGATATTAAGAGCATCCAAAAGATGCTTTTTTTATGTAATCAGAAGCAGAGTAGAGGAGTAATATTAAAGGAAATTATAAAGCTATAATTACATAATAAAAAATAAAACCAATTTATAAGTGATTATAAAATTAATGTTTTAAATATTTAGATTTTCTTATAAAAGAAATTCTTAAATTAATTTTAACTCTAAATAATTCAATAGAAATTTTCATTTGTAAAACGCATCGACAATTAATAAATAAATACTTGAAAACATGATTTAATTTATCGTATTATATTAGTATAAATTTATTATAGCATAAAAGAAAATGAACTTCCAATAATATATGTTATGTTAACTTCTATATAATTATAAAGTATATCTATATATAAATAACTATATAATTTATAGTTGTTTTTTTATTTTAAATACATTCATTATCAAATAAAAATATTACAACATTATATTATTAATTTATAAATTAAATATTAGTAATATAAAAATATTTTAAATAAATTTTAATTAATCAAATATATATATTTTTAAATATAATCAATTGCTGCTCATATATTCATACATTTCATAAAACGCATCGACAATTGAAAATCTATATAATTCTCCATTTCAATTAAAAATTAGATTCGCATACATGATACATATATCCTTATTATATTTAATTAAAATAAGATATACACACATATATATATATAAGAATTTAAAATTCGTAAAACGCATCGAAAAATTAAAAGATGAGTAATTCTCCACCTCAATTCATTTTAACACAAATCAACAATTTATCAATAATAAGTAAATCATTAAAATACACTGAAAAAGCAATAGTAAATTTTGAATAGGGGTCCCCTATTATTTTTTTTAGATTAATAGGGCGATACAAAAAATTAAAATAGAACTAATTAATCCATAAATCATATAATTGAATTTCTTATATTTTTTTATTTCTTTTAATATATCATTTAAAGACAAACTAATCATTAATCCAGCAACAAAAGCAAGTACAATTGCTAACATATTTTCATTGATATAATCTTTAATTATAAAATAAGCTATAAGAGCCCCTATCGGTTCTGATAATCCCGAAAGTAGGGTGTATAAAAATGTCTTCCACTTCCCTACACCACTATAATATAATGGTATACTAATAGCAATTCCTTCTGGTATATTATGAAACATAATTGCAATACAAAGTTTAATTCCAATATTAATATTTGTAGCAGCTCCGATAAATACTGCTATTCCCTCAGGAAAATTATGTAAAATTAAAGATATCATACTAAGTACACCAATCTTATATAAAGAAGAATTATTATTTTTTATTTTATCATTAATTATTCTTACACTCTGATACCCTAATAAAATGATTAAAATAAATATAATAAATCCAAAATACATTCCATAATTATTAATAATAGTTAAAAAACTAGAAGGTATAAGATCAAAAATAGAAATAAGTGTCATTATGCCAAGTGAAAAAGCAAGAGAAAAAACAATGAACTCCCCTACTTTCTTTATCTTTAATAAAATAAATACACTTCCTAACACTGTAGAAAGCCCAGCAATAAGAGATAAAAATAATGGAAATATGCTACTATTCATAATTAATAATATTTTATTAAAATGTATTTATTCTTAAACTAAGCCAATTATTTCCATAAAAGAAATACATATTAAAGTGCATCCTTGCCATAATAATAACAGGTGGTGATTAAAGTGGCTAACGCTAGAAATAATTCTAGAAGTAAATCTAATGCTAGAAACAATGCAAGCTCTAGAGCAAGATCAAACGCTAGAAGTAATGCAAGAAGCAATTCTAGATGTAAATCAAATTCTAGAAGTCGCTAATATGCATGAAAAGATATTCTACTTTGAATATCTTTTTTTTATGTGATATAATCAATATGATAGGATGTGTCGTATGAGGAAAACATTACCATATATTTTACTTATTATGTTTTTAATATGCTTTATCGCTTCTTATTATGGCTTTAAATATAGAAATCATTATACACCTGCTATACCATCAGTAACAGCAGTAAAAATAAGTGATAATGTAGTTGAAGTCAAGTATCAAGTTGAAGAATATAAAAAAGATAAAGATATGTTTTGCCTTAAAAAACTATCGGGCGAAAATATAAAAGATGATGATGCATGGACAAAAGCCCAAAATAATAAATGTAATTTTATTATAGATGATAACACATATAATTTTTATTTAAGAAATAATTATGGAACAATAATAAAAATCAACGAAGCAAGTGATTTAGGGAATATATTAAAATTAACTTTAGATAAAGAAAAAATATATTTAGCAATTAATGGAAGTCATACACCTACTCTTACGATTAGTTCAGTTGGATATGCAAATAAAACAATAACTTGGACTAGCGAAGATAATAAAATAGCTATAGTAGATGAAAACGGTAAAATAAAAGGTATTAAAAAAGGAAATACAAAAGTTACTGCTAAAGTAATGGATAAAGAAGCAACTATAGATGTAGTTGTAACAAATTTAATAACAATAAGGCCAAAATCATTTAATAATAAAAAGAAATATTTAAGCTGTAATAAATATACTAAAGAAGATAATAATCTATTAGATGAAATACTTAAAGATAGAGTTAACACTGTTGGTTATAAAACAAGAGCTGGAGCAGTCGAAGCAGCAAGATTTTTAGCTCTAGAGTTCCCATACAAAATCAAATATTTTTCAGAAAATGGACGTATGGGAGAAAGAACATACAAAGTAGATGGCGAAGGAAGATATTATCATGAAGGTTTATATCTTCATAGTAGTAGATATAACAATATAAAATATAAAGCAGAAGGCCCTAAAACATGGGGATGCACAATGTATAATAGAGTTTCACATAAAAGAAGTGCTAATGGGCTTGACTGTAGTGGATTTATAACATGGGTATTAGTAAACGGAGGCTTTGATCCGGGAGATATTGGAGCTGGAGTAAGTCCGGGAATAAAAGACTTAACTGATTATGGAGAAAAAACAATATTCAATGCAAAAGTAATTAAATCTGGAAAAGTAAAAGTTGGAGATTTATTAAGTTCAACAGGCCCAGGCGGTGGACATATCGCAATGATAGTTGGAGAAGATAGCGAATACTATTATGTCGCAGAAAGCTTATGGACTTCACCAAATGTAGGAGTTGTTATATTACCCTACTCTAAAAAGAATTTATTTAAAAGATATTATTATGTAATGCTTATGGATTCATACTACAAAGAAGACGGAAAACTTACAAAACTATGGTACTGAGGTGAATAATGAAGAAAAAAAAGAAAATAAGGAGATATTATAATTCTAAGAAAACAAAACAAAGAAAAAGAAAATATAAGTTTAAACCACCTTTTTATATATTAATGATACTATTAATTGTATTAGCAATATATATATTAACTGATCTTAAAAATAACGTATTCTTTAAAATAAATTATGTTAAAGAAGTAACAGTTACAAATAACGAATTTAAGATACTTTTAAAGAAAAATAGTGATTATTCATGTATTCTTACATCTGATGACAAAACTCCTGAATTAGGCGATAAAAACTGGGTTAAATCAGAAGATAATATATGTACAATTAAATATAATAAAGATTATAATAAATTATATATAAAAAATAATGAAAAAATAATATATAAAAACTATTATTTAAGTTACTTTAAACTAAACAAAACAAAATTATATTTACCATATAACACAGAATATAATTTACCAATAACATATATCGGAAATGAAAATAATATAAAAGTCACAACAGATGATGAATATGTAACATTAAATAATTTAAAAGTAAAAGCTATAAAAAGTGGTACTTCTACTATAAAAATTAAAGCATTAAAAAAAGAATATACCATTGAAGTAATAACATCAAAGTATTACGTAGATACAACTAAATTAACAGGTAAAAAAGCAGTAACATGTAATCAAGTATCAAAAGAAGAAAATGATTTATTAGATAAAATTTTAAAAGGTAAAATAGAAGAAGTTGGATATAAAACAAGAGCCGGAGTTGTAGAAGCAGCAAGATTTTTAACTCTACACTTCCCTTACAAAATTGAATATTTCTATGAAAATGGTAGACTTGTAACTAATGGTATTGATGGCGAAGGAAGATATTATCACAAGGGTTTATATTTAAATAGTAGTAGATATTCATCAATTAGTAAATCTAAAAATGGACCTAAAGCATGGGGGTGCAGTTTATATAGTACACCAGTAAAAAGAAAAGACAGTAACGGCCTTGACTGTAGTGGTTTTGTAAGTTGGGCATTACTTAATGGAGGATTTAATAGTGGAGACTTAGGAGCAGGATTTACAAGTGCAAAAAATTTAACAGATTTAGGAAACCTTAAAAAGGTAACTTCATCATTAATTAAATCAAATAAAATAAAAGCTGGTGATTTAGTACATAACTATGAAGCAACAGGCCATATAGGTATAATTATTGGAGTTGATAAAGATAATTATTACGTAGCACAAGCTATATGGTATAATGATAACGGAGTTACAGTAACAAAAGTATCAAAATCATATATGCCTACTAAATTCCCACATGTAGTACTTATGGATGATTATTATAAAAGTGATGGCAAATACACAAAAATGTGGTAACAAAAAAGAGGATTTAATTCCTCTTTTGTTATATCTTATTCTTCTCTTAAAACAGCTCCACACATTTTATTTAATGTTCTAATAATAGCATCTAACTTAGTATTAATTTCTTCACTAGTTAAAGTAGTATCTCCTGAATCAAAAGTAACTCTAAGCATTATAGATTTCTTTCCTTCAGGTATTTGATTACCTCTATATTCTTCAATGAATTTAATACTGCTAGCTTTAGATCTAATATATTTAGTCATTTCTGCCCAAGTAATATTTTCATCTACTATTAAAGATAAATCTTTTTCTACTGATGGAAGAACTGGAATATGTTTAAACTTATTAGTTCTTGATTCTAGTGGAACAAACATATTACTATCAAGTTCAAATATGGCTACATTTGTTCTCTTAATTTTAGCATCATTCATAGTTTTAACACTTAAAAGTCCCATATATCCAACCACTACATCATCTAATTTAATAGCTAAATATGCATTAATATCAGCCCAACTTGGTTTCTCACATTCAGTAGTAAAACTTAATTCTTTCATATGAGTATAACCAGAAATATTTTCAATAACACCTTTTAACTCATAGAATATTTCTTTAGGATTACTTCCAACTATAGATCCAGTTAATAGTTTTTTATGAATTGGTAATGTTTCATCTTCACTTGATTCATGGTATTCACCTTTAATAAATACTTGAGCCATTTCAAACATCTTAAAGTTATCAAAATATCTTAAGTTTTTGCTTATAGCTTCTAACATACCAGGCACTAAAGAACTTCTTAAATATGCTTCCTCTGGTGAAGGCGGAGTAGCTAATTTAACACTATTATTTTTATCAATAGATGCAGCATTAATATATTTTTCATTAATCCAAGGATATGTAAATATTTCATAGAATCCACATCTACTAGATAAATATTCTTTTATTCTAGTTTCAAGTAATACATTATTTTGAAGTACAGCATGATCAAAACTAATTGTAAGTGGTTGTGCTTCGAAACTTTCAAAACTTAAAAGTCTAGCAATATCTCCCATTACATCATCTTTTAAAGATACATCTCCAGTACTTCTATATGTTGGAACTACTACACTATATGTACCATTCTTATAATTAACTTCATATCCAAGACGAGTAAGAACACGAGTAATAGTCTCTCTATCAATCTTTTTACCAAGTCTTGTATCTAAGAATTCTTCAGTAACATCGATTTTTTCATTTTTAGTTTTAACTGGATAAACATCATTATAAGCAACTACTTTTGATTCTGGAAATATTTCTTTAAATAAAGCAAGTGCTAAATTTAATCCTTCATCAACTCTTTGTGTATCAATATTCTTTTCATAACGTATTGATGCATCAGTTTTTTCATCAAATCTTTTACCAGTTTTACGAATAGTTTTAGCCGTGAAATTAGCAACTTCTAGTACTACACTTGTAGTTTCAGGAAGAATTGAATCTTTTTTGCCACCACGAATACCAGCAAGTGCCATTGCATCATTTACATCGCTTATTACTAAGTCATCAGTAGTAAGTTCAATAGAATTGTTATCAAGTAATAATAATTCTTCTCCTTCACGAGCATTTCTAACTATAATTTTATTTCCATCTACATGTGTCTTATCAAAAGCATGTAATGGTTGACCAACAGCCATCATAACATAATTAGTAATATCAACTATAGCATTAATTGGTCTCATACCACCCTTAATTATTGCAGATTGCATCCATAATGGGCTTCTCTTTTCATATACATTATCTATTTCTACAGCAACATATCTTTGACACTTAGAAGAGTCCATAATCTCAACATCATATTTAGGCAACTTACTATCTATTTCAACTTTTTCAATTGGTTTTAGATCAACATCATAAATTGCACTAAGTTCACGAGCAATACCATAATGTCCCCATAAATCTGGTCTATTAGTAAGTGATTTATTATCTATTTCAAGTACAACATCTTTCATATCAATAATTTCTGTTATACTTTGTCCTGGATAACAATCTATTCCAACTAAATCAACAATTTCATCTGCTTCTTTAGCAGGAAATATATTTTCTAAATAAACTTCTTCAGCTCCACAAATCATACCATATGAATCAACTCCACGAACTTTAGAGTCTTTAATCTTTTGAAGTTCAGCTTCACCATGCCAATAAACTTCAGCACCTGGTTTACATACAACAACCATTTCATTTGGATATAAATTAGATCCCCCACATACAATTTGTTTTGGTTCATCTTCACCTATATCAACTTTACAAACTTTTAATTTATCAGCATTAGGATGTTCATTAATTTCAAGAACTTTACCAACTATAATATCATGAAACTTTTCTTCAGTATTTTCATATCCTTCAACTTCAACTGTTCTTAAAGTTAAATCAGTAGCCATTTGTTTTGTTGTTATATTTTCAGGTAAATCTACATATTTTTTTACCCAATTTAATGATACTTTCATACTTTCATACCTCCTACTTAAATTGACTTAAGAATCTTAAGTCTGCACTATGGAATAGTCTTACATCATCTACACCATATCTCATCATAACAAGTCTATCAAGACCTATATTAATATAGAATCCTGTCCATTCTTCAGGATCTAAGTTAGCACTCTTAAGTACATTTGGATGTATTACACCACCTGGCATAACTTCAATCCATCCATTATGATTACATACTTTACATCCTTTGCCACCACAAACTAAGCATTCCATATCTATTTCATATCCTGGTTCAGTAAATGGGAAGAATCCTTCTCTCATACGAATATTAATTTTTCTTCCAAATACTTTTTCAAGTATAGTTTGAATCATTACAATTCCTTCAGAGAATGATATGTTTTTATCTACTATTAAAGCTTCATATTGGAAGAATGCACGTTCATGTCTAGCATCAGTGTTTTCATTTCTATAAACTCTACCTGGATATACAAATCTAGCTGGAGCTCCATGTTTAAGTAAATATCTAACACTTCCACCTGTTAAATGTGGTCTTAAACAAAGTCTATCACAACCACTTTTGTCTTCAGTTCCATCTACCCAGAAAGTATCCATTGATTGACGAGCTGGATGATCTTCTGGAAAATTTAAATTATCAAATGCATATTTTTCACTACTTATATCATCTTCACTGTATACTTCAAATCCAAGTGATAAGAATGCTTGATTTAAGTCATAACACATTTGAGTTATAGGATGTAATGCTCCTCCACTTATTGCAGTACCTGGTAAAGTTAAATCCATAGGACTATCAAGTACACTTTGAAGTGAAACTAATTCATCTTGTTTTTTTTGATTAGCCTCAGCTACTACTTTTTTAATTTCAGTAGTAATCATACCAATCTCTCTTCTTTCATCTGGTTCTAAAGAACCCATAGACTTCATTATTTCAGTAAGTTCACTTTTTTTACCAGTTAATTCTTTCATAACTTCTTGAAGTTCAAGAGTAGTTTTACATTCATTAATTTTCTTTAAACTATTCTCTTTAATTTGTTCTAATTTTTCTTTCATATTAACTTCCTTTCTTGTATAAAAAAATAGTGTTCATCCATAAAGGACGAATCACTATTAAATCCGCGGTACCACCTTTGTTCTAAATACTTAGCACTCTATAGAATAACGCTCATCACGATTTGACTCAGTTATTGAAATTCATAAATATAGTTTTCTAAAATAGCTTTCAGTCAGTGGCTATTATTTTCTGTATAGAGTACTATATCACTACTGTGGTAACCTCTTTGTCAACAAAACTGATTAAATTATACATCTTATTTTTATAATTGTCAAACTATTCTGTTCTAAGTGCTTCAACTGGATCTCTACGACTTGCCATTCTAGCAGGTATTATTCCAGCAACTAAAGTAAGAATTACACTTAGTATGATTAATAGAATTGCTCCAGTAAATGGAAGACTAGCAAGTCCATCAACATTAATTAAGTGTTCTATTATTATATTTATTGGTATACATAATAATAATGTTATTCCTATACCAAATATACCTGATATAAGCCCTTCTATAAATGTTTCAGCATTAAACACATGAGATATATCATTCTTACTAGCACCAACTGCTCTTAAAATACCTATTTCTTTAGTCCTTTCAAGTACACTAATATAAGTAATGATTGCTATCATAATACTAGAAACAACAAGTGAAATAGAAACAAATGCTATTAATACATAACTAACAGTATTTACTACTTTTTTAACAGAAGACATAAGTATTCCAGTAGTATCTGTATATTTTATCTCTTTATCTTCTTCACCATTATTTTTCATCTTATCATTATAATTATCTAAGTATTTAATAAAATTCTCTTTAGAATCAAATGAATTAAAATAAAATGATATCATAGTAGGTTCATCTAAATCTTGATATCCTAAATTAATAAGATTATTTGAATAGCTTGATTCTTCTTTAGTCATCATTGATGTCATAAGTCTTTTTAACTCATCTTCATTTAAATTAAACTTGAAAGCTTTTGCTATTTTATTTTGATCTACATTAAATGCATTAGAGAATTTACTTACTAAACTATTAGTTAAGTTACCAACTTCAGTTAAAATATTCTTTTGCATAGCTGCCTCTGTCATTTTACTAGCGAATCCTTCACCAGTAGCTATTATTGCACTTGATGCCATATAGTTTTCAGTCACTGAATCAATAAGTGCATCATCTATATAAACTTTAATATTAGTAGCGTCCCCTGTAGTTAAACCACTACCAGATGCAGCACTAGCATACATTTGCAAGTATCCAACTAATAATTTTTGATATGTCCTTTTAAATACATCACTAGGAACAACATAAGAACTTTCTAAATTTTTAAATATTTTAGATGCACTACTAGTACCAACATAAGAATTAACTATTGATTCTATATCACTCATATATAAAATAGCTTTACCATCTTTTTCATCCTTAGGATTACCTTTATAGTCACTAATTAATCCACTTATTAAATTAGTAAGTCCATTCATAAAATTAGCTTTAGCAGTAGTAGTATCAACTGTTATATTACTTGATATTTTATTCATATAATTAGTAGTAGAATTCTTAATATCATTTTGATCTATTTTAATATTAAATGCATCTTTAAGCATCTTTTCATCAACACTAATCATATCTTCAAAATTTAAATTAGATTTCTTATCATTAGAATCAAATTTCTTATTAGAAAACACATCTATATCTTCCCTATATAATTGTGTTTTAACAATCTTACTATTTTTAGCATTATCTATAACATGATGTATCAATTCTTTTTTATATGCTACACCTGGATTTAATGATTTAGATGTAACTCCTTTTTTAGGTGCAACTATACCAACTATCTTTAAGTCTTCACTTCTATTATATAAAGCCATCATGTATTCTTCATCATCAGTCATATCTTCATATATATTATATTTAGAGTTATATTTATATGTTTCATATTGATTTATAAGTTTAAGTTTAATATTCATTAGATCTTTATAAGTAAAACTATATGATTCATGACTAATTTTAACATCTTCTCCAGACATTACTTTAGTAATCATATCAGTAAGTTCATCCATATCTCTAAGTCCAAGAGAATAAACAAGTAAATCTGGTATAGAGTATTGATCTGGAAGTACTATTACCATTTCATTATATTTAGAAGGCCATTTTCCTTCAAGGACATCATATTGACCATTAAGTTTATCCATGTCATCAATCATTTGAGTAAAGACACTAGAAAATGATGAAATAGACATAGACATATTAGAACTATACATAGTACTCATAAGAGAACTAGGATTAAGCTTAGTAAGTTTATTACTTGAATCTATAGTATAAATATTAGGATTAACACTATATCCATATTTAATACTAGAAATATCTTTCATAATAGAATTATCTTCTTTTTCATAAAAGTTTTTGAAACTTTTTAGATCATTTACAGACATACTTCCAAACATAGAAGTCATATATTGTTTTTCTTTTATTATTCCTTTTTCTCCATCTTCATCAGTATCCATCATAGATAAGAATAATGAAGTCATATCAGCTGAACTACTAGTAATAGTAAGCGGATATGAAGATAATGTATCTTCTTGAATACTATCTATATAATTTTGAAATCCATTTGAAAGAGCAAGTATTAAAGCTATACCAATAATACCAATACTTCCAGCAAAAGATACAAGTATTGTTCTACCTTTCTTAGTCATTAAATTATTAAATGATAAACCTAAAGCAGTAAATATTGACATAGACGTTTTATGATTACTTTCATCTTTTTTTATAGTTCTTGTTTTATCTGGATTATATGGATTAGAATCATCTATTACTTTACCATCTTTTAATTTAATGATTCTTGTACTATATTCTTTAGCAAGTTCAGGATTATGTGTAACCATAATAACTAATTTTTCTTTAGAAACTTCTTTTAGTAAATTCATAATTTGAACAGAAGTTTCAGAGTCAAGTGCTCCGGTTGGTTCATCAGCAAGTATTATATCAGGGTCATTTACAAGTGCTCTTGCTATCGCAACTCTCTGCATTTGACCACCACTTAATTGATTAGGCTTTTTATTTATATGTTCTTTAAGTCCAACTTTAATTAAAGTTTCTTTTGCTTTTTTAGTTCTTTCTTTTGATGAAACACCAGATAATGTAAGTGCAAGTTCAACATTAGAAAGTATTGACTGATGGCTTATTAAATTATAACTTTGAAATACAAATCCAACTCTAAAATTTCTATAAGCATCCCAATCTCTATCTTTATATAATTTAGTACTAATATCATTTATTATTAAGTCACCACTAGTATATTTATCAAGTCCACCAATAATATTTAAAAGAGTTGTTTTACCACTACCAGAAGGACCTAATATAGATGCAAACTCACATTCTCTAAAAGATAAACTTACACCATCTAATGCTTTTTGTTTAAAATCATTTAATTCATAAGTCTTCTTAATATTCTTAAGTTCAAGCATATAAACTCCTCCGTAATAATATTACGTTAAAATTATATCAAAATACATAAAATAAGTAAAATAAAAAGTAGGATTTTTCCTACTTATTTACTACTAATAGTAATATTACCAACACCACCATCAATTTTAATAGATTTGATATTTTCATCATTACTAACTTTATATCCATCTGATACTTTTAGATCATTAATAGTAATATTTCCAATACCTTTATCTACATAAAAATTATATTCCTTAATATCAGAATTTAAATATAAACTAGCATTTCCTATTCCCATATCTATTTCATTTTTTCCAAATAAATAACCACTAAATTTAAATTCACCTACTCCATTATCTAAATCTAAATTATTAACTTGAGAATTATTAATAGTAATATTACCAGCACCACCATCTAATTCAAATTCTTCAGTAACACTTAAATTATTAAATGTTATATTTCCAGCGCCAGCATCAATATCTAAATATAATGAAGTTAAATTTTCAGAGTTAATATTTCCAGCACCCATAGAAATATCTATTTTATTAAATATTTTATCTACTGGTATAGTAATAATAACATCATTATTAGAACTGAAATTAAAATGTTTATTTTCTTTTATTGTTAATGTTTCATTACTAAGATTTTGTTTAACATATCTATTATTAGTTTGAATACTAAATGTTTCCCCACTCTTAATAGTTAAATTGCTCATTTTAAAATCAATCTTCAAATTATCAACTTTGTTTATCTCTTCAATTGTATAAACATATACATTTTCATTTGTATTCTTATTGCCGCTAAACAAAGAAGTAATTCCTATTAAACCACTTGCTATACCGCTAATTATATTAATTATAATCACCATAGCAAATAATATTGCTAAATATTTAATTATTTTTTGTCCTGTTGTCATTTAATATCTACACCGCCAAATATAGAGCATCCATTAACATGTAGTGTAACTTTATCTTTCTTTTCTTTATTTTTAGTTTTGTCACTAACTCCACCAAATACTGAAGTAGATTTAATTTCTACTTTTAAGTCTTCAGGAATTAAAATTGTAACTCCACCAAATACAGCAGTAGCATCAATTACTGCACCATCCTTAACTTTGGCATTAGTAAGATCTATAGTAATACCACCAAATATAGCATTTAATAAAGCACCTTTAAAATCTTTACCATCATACTTTATAGTTTGTCCGCTAAAACAAGCACAATATTCATTATCATCAGTATCTTTAGATCCTTTTTTACCATTATTATTAAACACAATAGATAGTCCAATAAATACTAGTATAACAGGTAATGTAAGTTTCCATAAAATATCAAAGCTAATTAAATCTTGACAACCAAATAACAATGCAATACCTATAATAAGCCAAATAATGCTTCCAGTTTTCTCTTCATTAGTAACAAGTCCATTAATCGCAGGAATTATAATAAGTAATGTCCACCATCCATCAAAGAATATATTAATGTTTGTTATTCCAAATGAATTAAGACCAACTATAATGCCAACAACAATAAACACAATACCAACAATAACAGTACTTATTTTTTTCATATCTTTCACCTCAATTTTATTATACTATATTTTATATATTTTTAAATATTTTTTATAAAATTCCTAAATGTTCAAGTAAAACTTCTACTCCAAGTAAGCCTAAAATTAAACCACCTGTAAATTCCGCAACATTTTTATATTTACTACCAAAATTATTACCTACATAAACGCCAATTACAGATAACATAAATGTAATTATACCAATCATTGGAAAAGTAATAACTGCATTCTTGTTACCATAAGCACAAACATAAGCAATACCTACTACTAAAGCATCAATACTAGTAGCAATAGATAATACAAGCATTGTTTTAAAACTTAAGTCGGAATTAACTTCTTCACTATGAGAGAATGATTCAAATATCATTTTTCCTCCAATAATAGCAAGTAAAATAAATGCAATCCAATGATCAACACTTGTAATTATATGTTGAGATGCTTCTCCTAAAAAGAAACCAATCGTAGGCATTAAAGCTTGAAAAACTCCAAACCAAATACCAATTCTAATAGCATCCTTAATATCTATTTTCTTTAAAGAAAGTCCTTTACATATACTAACCGCAAAAGCATCAGCAGCAAGTGATACACTAATTAATAATATTTCTAAAAAACTCATTATTTCCTCCTAAATTGGATTAACATGTATTATAACTAGATATATTTCATCAATTTCTTTTATTATTTCTTTTTCAAGTTTATTTGCTATATCGTGACTATCAAAAGTACTCATGTTCCCATCTACATATATAGTAAAACTTATTTGATATTTATATCCAACCGGAGTTGAATTAAAATGTATTACCTTTTTAATTTCTTTATGTCTATCTATTATTTCATATACTTCATTCTTAGTTTCAACAGATATTGATTTATCCATAAGAACATTATAACTTTCAATAAATAATTTTATAGAAGTATACATTATCCATAATGATATTATTATACCAACTACTCCATCTAAAAAATATATTCCATATATTGATAATATACATGATACTAAGTTAGTACTAGTAATAATCATATCATTAAAGTGATCCTTAGAATTAGCTTTAACAAGTAAGTTATCATATTTTTTATATATTTTATTAGTATATATAAATAAGAATAATTTAACTATTATTGTAACTAAACATACAACTATTAACCATATTGAAAAATCATATGTTTTTCCTTTAACTAATGATATAAATGAATCTTTAAGTACAAACATGGCCATAAGAATCATTGATATACTAATAAGCATCGAATATATGTATTCTGCTTTACCATGTCCTAAATTATGATCTTCATCAGATGGTTTATTTGATATCATGTTACCTATATAGGTCATTAATGATGAGAATATATCACCGGCACTATTAAACGCATCCGCAGTCATTGCTTGACTACCAGTAAGCATCGCAATAATTCCTTTTATTATCATTAAAAGTATATTTCCTAATATACCAAATATACTTGCTAATTTTGTGCTTCTAAATCTATTCATATTTTCCTCACTCAAAAAATTTTATTGTAAATATTGTTCCTATATTAGGAGTACTTTTAACACTAACACTTCCATTATCTTTTTCAATTATTGATTTCGATAAAGCAAGTCCAATTCCTACACTATCTCGATTAGTATTCTTTCCTTTATAAAATCTGTCAAATATATATGGTAAATCATCACTATCTATACCAATACCATTATCTCTAATTAATATTCTAGAATAAACTTTATTCTTAGTATAATTTATTTCAACAAATCCATCACTATTTATATGTTCAATAGAATTCTTAATTATATTAGAAATAGCCTCAACCTCCCACATAAAATCACAATTTATAGTAGCATTCTTATCACCAGATACTTTAATACTAATACCTTTTAATTCACTTAAAGCACTTACTTTCTTAATAGCTTCATTAACTATATCTTTAATAAATACTTCTTCTTTATTAAATTTTATTACATTCGCATCAAACTTAGAAATTTTAAGAAGATTCTGTACTAAAAAATTAATATTTATTATCTCTCTTTTTATATTTATTAAGAACTTACGTCTAGTTTTAATATCCATTTCTTCATTATCAAGAATATTATCAATCATAATAGTAATACTTGTAAGAGGGGTCTTCAATTGATGACTAATATCACTAAGTGAATCTTTAAGATTAAGTTTATCTTTTAAAGAATTATCAGCTTCACTTCTAAGCATTAAAGATGTTTTATATATTTCCTGCTTTAAAGCAGATAATTCATCCTCAGTATAATCTTCTATATCTATAGCAAAATTTCTTCTATTAATTTTAGATATTAACTCTATAATTTTATTAATCTTTTTAGTTCTCTTGAATTTATTAATAATAAAGAATAAATAAATAACAAGAATAATAACTACTAAAACTAATAAATCAATAATAATATACTTCTTAAATAATTTATCATTTTCTATAATAGAACTGTTTTTATCATTAATTCCATATTTACTAAGTATATCATCACTATTTTTATTACTATCTAATACTTCAATTAAATCATACTCATTAATATCAGGATACTTAAGAGTAACTTCATAAATAATAGAATTAATACTTTCATTATAATTTTTAGTATAACTTCTATATTGATAATTTAAAACAAAGCTAAAAAAACTAACTGATATAACAGTAGTTATTATTATAAAAATTAAAACTTTCTTATTTATTTTATTCTTCATCTATTCTATATCCTATTCCTTTTAATGTAATTATTATATCACTATCAAGTTTCTCACGTATTCTTTTCATATAAACAGTAACTGTATTATCATTAACATCATTTCCTGTCCATTCCCATATACTATCAATTATTTTATCACGAGTAACTACTTTATTTATATTACTAAATAAAAGTCCTAATATTTTAAGCTCAAGCGTAGTTAAATTAATAACTTTATCATCCTTATAAACACACATTTTATTTAAATCATAAGTTATATTTTTAATACAAATAGTCTTCTTATTTAATATTTTATTAATTCTAGCAATCAATTCACCTGTTCTAAAAGGTTTAGTTAAGTAATCACTTGCTCCCATATCTAAAGCATTAACTATATCTTCTTCACTATCTCTAGCAGTTAAAAATATAACAGGTATTTCCATATTTTTAATTTGATTCTTATATAAATCAAAACCATTACCATCAGGTAAAGTAACATCTAATATTATTAAATCAACTTTATTATTTTCTAAATAATCTAATGTATCTTTAATATTAGATTTGCTAACTAAATTAATATTTTTAACTTTAAAAGAATATTCTAAACTTTCTCTTATATTTAAATTGTCTTCAACAAGTAATATTTTCATATAAATCCTTTCTATAACATTATAACATAATAAAAGGACATTAAGTCCTTTTAAATGTTCTCATTACGTATACTTTCTATTATATTTTGATTATTCACTTTCTTTAAGGAATAATTCATTATAATAAATACTAATATAAACACAGCAAGTATACTTATAAATACTCCACCAAATGGAAATTCATATTGAAATTCTCTACTTCCCTCTGAAAACGCTATATATATTAAATATGATATTCCTACTCCTAAAGGTATACC